>ENA-UOOK01000049-UOOK01000049.1-fermentation-metagenome-genome-assembly--contig:-NODE-49-length-119502-cov-6.474570_pt1 | contig 119502 bp, 102 predicted proteins | sample MGYA00245777_ERZ724023 | MGnify/ENA primary metagenome ERZ724023 (study PRJEB28704, sample SAMN03018312) | fermentation metagenome | biome: anthropogenic terrestrial biome; feature: soil... | reverse complement strand
TCACGCCGAGGGTCGCGGGTTCGAGTCCCGTCCAAACCGCTCAAGTTATAGCCTTGGTAACAGATAAGTTATCAAGGTTTTTTTTTGGAATATTTTCGCGTGAAATACTTCTTGCTTGAGCCTCCAAACTTAAATAAATGTTAAATCACGCCCTGGAATCCAAATAATATTAAAGAAATATTTCTTTAATGTTATTCTTTTATATATTTGTCGTTTATTTCGCACAAACTGTTACGAATCGGAACTAAATAATTGTTAATTAAATAAAAACGAAAAACTATGGCTAAATTAGATTTAACTAAGTATGGGATTTCAGGAGTAAAAGAGATTGTACACAATCCCTCATACGATCAGTTATTCGCAGAAGAAACAAAGCCCGAACTAAAAGGGTTTGAGAGAGGTCAAGAGACTGAACTCGGTGCGGTTAACGTAATGACAGGGGTTTATACCGGTCGCTCACCAAAAGACAAGTTCTTTGTGATGGATGATGTATCAAGAGATACTATTTGGTGGACTTCTGATGAATACAAGAACGATAACAAACCGGTATCAGAAACAGCCTGGAAAGAAATCAAAAAAATTGCCGTAGATTGTCTTTCTGACAAACGACTTTTTGTAGTTGATGCCTTTTGCGGTGCCAATGAAAACTCACGCCTGAAGCTTCGCTTTATTATGGAGGTAGCATGGCAGGCTCACTTTGTTAAGAATATGTTTATCCGTCCTTCTGATGCGGAACTTGCAAATTTTGGAGAACCTGATTTTGTAATTATAAATGCTTCAAAGGCTAAAGTAGAAAACTTCAAAGAGTTGGGCTTAAACTCAGAAACTGCAATTGTTTTTAATCTGAAAGAAAAAATTCAGGTTATTCTTAATTCATGGTATGGTGGCGAAATGAAGAAGGGTATGTTCTCATATATGAACTATTTGCTTCCTCTTCAAGGAATCGCATCTATGCACTGCTCGGCCAATACCAACGAAAAAGATGAAACAGCAATTTTCTTCGGTCTGTCAGGAACAGGAAAGACTACTCTTTCAACTGATCCTAAACGTCAGCTTATAGGTGACGACGAACATGGTTGGGACGATGACGGAGTATTTAACTTTGAAGGCGGCTGTTATGCTAAAGTTATCAATCTTAGCAAGGAGCAGGAACCCGATATTTACAATGCAATCAAGCGTGACGCACTGCTTGAAAACGTTACCGTTTCTGCCGATGGCAAGATAGATTTCGATGATAAATCAGTTACCGAAAACACTCGTGTATCTTATCCCATCTATCACATTAAAAACATTGTTGAGCCGGTATCCAAAGCAGGTCACGCGAAGAAAGTAATTTTTCTTTCAGCTGATGCTTTCGGTGTATTGCCTCCGGTATCTATCCTTACTCCTGAGCAGACCAAGTATTATTTCTTGTCAGGTTTCACAGCGAAATTAGCAGGTACTGAGCGCGGAATTACCGAGCCCACTCCTACTTTCTCCTCATGTTTTGGTGCCGCGTTTTTATCACTGCATCCAACAAAATATGCTGAAGAACTGGTAAAAAAGATGGAGAAGTCGGGTGCAACAGCTTACCTGGTAAATACAGGATGGAATGGTACAGGCAAGCGTATATCAATTAAAGATACACGCGGCATCATTGACGCTATTCTTGACGGTTCAATTGACAAAGCTGCTACTAAAACCATCCCTTACTTCAACTTCTCAGTTCCAACATCATTGCCTGCTGTTGATCCTAAGATCTTAGATCCACGAGATACTTACAGCGATGTCAAGCAATGGAATGAGAAGGCTGTTGATTTGGCAGGGCGCTTTATCAAGAACTTTGAGAAGTTTACTGGAAACGCTGATGGAAAGGCTTTAGTTCCTGCCGGACCAAAACTATAAACTGCAACACTTTTTCAGTTTAATACTGCAAGAGGTTCTTCCTGTTTGGAAGGACCTCTTTTGCTTTCTGTCTGTTAATGAATTTGGCTATTAGCAGCTTCAGCTTCTTTCTTTCTTTTCTTTTTTTCAAGGAAAAGCTGATAAGCTTCGGGTGTTGTCTTCCATCGCTCATGCATCCACACCCACTGTTCAGGATATTCACTTATAAAATTGCTTATTATCTCCGAATATATCCTGGTATTTTCAAGCAAATCGGCTTCACGATCGCCAGTGTCAATCAGCTCAACAGGAGGTAGAATCTTAAATAGGTGACGATTATTGGACTGTCTGATCATAAACATCGGCAAGACAGGTGCCTTGGTGTCCATTGCAAGTCGGGCGGCTCCTATAGGGGTAAAAGCCTCTTTTCCGAGAAAATCTACAAAAACCCCCGGAACAGTAGTATCCTGATCAACCATAATAATCAGGCAATCTCCATTGTTAACAGCCTCAATCAGATTAGGGTAAACCTTGGTATGAGCCCTTCCAACATTCTTCATTCCACGTCGCTGTCTTGCCTCAACAATTAGTTTATCAATCCGGGGGTTTGGCATAGGGCGGCTCAAGGCCGTAGTCTTATAGCCCAATACAGGAAGAATAATAGCAGAAAATTCCCATGAGCCCGAATGGCTCATCAGGCATAGTACCCCTTTTCCCTTTTTATAAGCAGCCTCAAGATGCTCTTCCCCCTCAATATCCATGATTTTCGAGAAGTCCTCCCTGGTCATATAATGCAGGGTATGAACATAGTCACCAAAATTCAAGGCCTGGTGTTCAAATACCGACTTTGCCATTTTGTATATCTCCTCCTTGCTCTTCTGCCGACCATAAATATGACTGAGATTATCAATGGTTTTTTGGCGCTCTTTCCTGACCAAAGAAAAGGCCGTCCTGCCAAGGGCGGCACATGCTTTAAGCACAGTTTTCCTGGGAAATAAACGTATTACTTTGATAAATATCTTAATCAAAAACACAAGAATCGGATATTTAATTCCCCTTCTAATCTTTTTCCACCTTTTCTTCCAATTCATTATCCTAAACTTTCATTTTAAACTAAATAAAGCTATCATCGTGATTTTGCAGAGCCAAACTCCTTTTCCAGTGCCAGAACCAAGGTAGGATAAGTAAACTCAAATCCGTCTGCCAATAAGCGCTGAGGAATTACCTGCTGCCCGTCTAATATTAGCCCGGCTCCTTCACCAAATATTACTTTGATTAGTTTTGATGGAAGAGTAAATATCGCGGGTCTTCCAAGCGATTTTGCCAAAACAGCAGTAAACTCACGATTTGTTAATATTTCCGGCGCCACCAAATTATAAACCCCGGATGCTCTGGGACTTGACACCCCTTCAACAATTGCTTTAACCACATCATCAATATGAATCCATGGCATAAAAGCCTCTCCTGACCCAATCTTTGCTCCAAAGCCAAATTTGAATGGCATTATCATTTTCTTCAGTGCCCCGCCCCTGCCTGAAAGCACAACTCCCAATCTGAAGATTGACAGTCGGGTATGCGCCGGATTAACCTTTAAAGCTTCACGCTCCCAGTCACGGCAAATCTGTGCCAGGAAGCCCGAAGCATAGTTAAGCGAAAACTCATCATGCACATTTATTTCATCATAAATACCAACCGCCGATGCCGATATAAAATCTTGCGGAGAGGAAGCCATTCCATTCATGGCTTCTACCAGTTTTCGGGTAGTCTCAATTCTGCTGTTATAGATTTCTTCTTTACGTGCTTTAGTCCATCGTCCGCCAATTGGAGCCCCGGCAATATTAACAAGGGCATTTGCGTCACGCAAAAGCTCCTGCAAATGTTCAAGGCCGGATGACAGATCTACACGCGATATTCCCACCACTATATATCCTTCGGCTTCAAAAGCTTCTTTGAGCGAGCTGCCAATAAATCCGCTAATTCCGCAAATAGCTACTTTCATTGCAACAATAGATTATCATTGTTTTTCAACACTTTCTTGTATTCTATTTTCAAGTTCCTCCGATGTTATACTAAACACTCCCTTCCCACCGTTAAAAAAGGATAGCCTTCCTGTTTCTTCAGATACCACGACAGCAATGGCATCTGTCGCCTCCGTAATTCCCAAAGCCGCTCTATGCCTAAGTCCGACATGCTTGGGAAGCTCCATGTTTTGCGATACAGGCAAAATACAGCCGGCTGCCTTTATCTTACTCTGACTAATAATAACTGCGCCATCGTGCAGCGGACTATTTTTAAAAAATATGGATTTCAGCAAGGGTTTTGAAATAACAGCATTAATTAACTCGCCGGTTTCAACGTAATCAAGCAGTTCAGACTGACGCGTGATAACAATTAAAGCTCCTGTTTTGCTTTTGGAGAAATCCTCACAAGCTCTTACCAAGGGCTTTACATAAAAGCTCATCATGCCGGGCGATTTGCTCATAAAAATAGAGTCGAATGAAAAGTGATTCCTAATATTGTAGCGGGTTCCAAGCATCAAAAGGAAACGACGTATTTCGGGCTGAAACACTATTATTATTGCAATCATCCCAACGCCAACAACATTATCCAGGATAGTGGCTGACAATTGCATATTAAGCGCCTTAATCATTAACCAAAAAATAATAAAGGCAAAAATACCCAGGAAAATATTCAGTGCCACGGTGCCCCTGATTAACTTGTAAAGCCGATACATCAGGTAAGCGACCAACACAATATCAATTACGTCTATCAGCCTTATATCAAGAAATGTCATCCTCGTTACTTAAAAAGGTTATATCTTCTTACTACTAATATTTGGAAGCACTTTTTATTTTGCTTACCAATTTAACACATTCTACCGCTTCTTTAACGTCATGAACCCTTAAAATATTGGCACCCTTCATTAATGCCACAGTATTTAGTACGGAAGATCCGTTTAATGCCCTTTCGGCATCAGTCTCCAGCAGCTTGTATATCATAGACTTGCGCGAAATACCAATCAGGATGGGCAGCTGAAACAAATCAAACTCTTCGATATGACTAAAAAGTGTGAAGTTGTGTTCCATTGTTTTACTAAAACCAAAACCGGGATCTATTATAATATCATTTACTCCTAAACCGCGGAGAATATCAACTTTTCGAGCCATCCACAATGAAACCTCGGCAACAACATCTCGATACACCGGTTTTTGCTGCATATTTTGCGGGATACCTTTGTTGTGCATAATGATATAGGGAACATTGAGTTCGGCAATGGTTTCAAACATAGCTGAATCAATTTCTCCTCCCGAAACATCATTGATAATATCAGTCAGGCCCTCCTTAACCAGACTTCGGGCAATATTTGAACGAAAGGTGTCAACCGACACAATCAAATCAGGATATTTCTTCCTTATAAGTGTAAGGGCGGGCAAAATCCTGTCTAATTCCTCCTGTTCAGAGAGCTCATCAGCCCCGGGGCGTGTGGAATAGGCTCCCACATCCACCATGTCCCCTCCCTCCTCAATAACATCTTCAACGCGTTTAATAATATCGCTCTCTACCCGAAAACGGCTGGCACTGTAAAAGGAGTCAGGTGTGATATTGATAATCGCCATAACCTTAGGGATAGAAGTATCTATCAAATGTCCCCTACAATTAATTGTAGATCTGCGGTTTAAAAATAGCGGTTGTTCAGCACTCATTCAAAAATATTTTTCTTTAAAACAAGATTAGCAAATATACATGAAAATGCACTAAACTTTTATACTTACACATTTTTTGGTACTTTTACGACGCCTAATCAACTCTTAATATTTATAACATTATTTATTGAAAGAGATGCCTCAGACCACCGATCAGCAATTTGAACATATCATTAAGTTGTGCAGCGACATTTTTGAAAAAAAGATGCACGATTATAGTACTGCTTGGCGAATTTTGAGAAGCGAATCAGTAACCGATCAAATATTAATTAAAGCACGGCGTATCAGAAGTCTCCAAATAAAGGGTGTTTCTAAGATAGATGAAGATATCAAGCCGGAGTTTATCGGCATAGTGAACTATTCCGCCATGGCTATGATTCAGTTGCAACTGGGAGCTACGGATGATCCGGAAATGCCCCATGATAAGGCACTTGACTTGTTTATTAAGCAGCTTCGCAGCTCGCAAGCCTTGATGCAAAACAAGAATCACGATTATGATGAGGCATGGAGAAGTATGCGCGTAAGTTCGATAACCGACCTTATCCTGATGAAGCTGCATCGCATCAAGCAGATTGAGGATAATAAAGGTGCAACCCTTATTTCTGAAGGTGTCGATGCCAATTATATGGATATAATTAACTATGCCATATTTGCCCTTATTAAATTGGAATTTGAAGAAGCCGCGAGTGTTTAACCATTAACAACGGAGTTTAGTTATGAAATCACTTCTTTTGTTTATATGTCGAATAATACCCGCCTTGGTTTTTATTTTTTCCGGATTCGTTAAGGCCATTGACCCGGTAGGCGGCGCTGTTAAGTTTGAGGACTATTTCACAGCTTTCGGGATGGAAGGCCTCTCGCCTCTGGCTTTGCCTCTGTCAATGGCTCTTGCATCGCTGGAATTTGTGATTGGATTCTTTCTTTTGTGCAAACTCTATATGCGCTTTAGTTCAAGCATAGTTTTAATAATAACAGCCTTTTTCACCGTACTTACCTTCTTTTTAGCAATTTTCAATCCGGTAAGCGATTGCGGCTGCTTTGGAGATGCCATTAAGCTTACAAACTGGGAGACCTTCGGCAAAAATATTGTGCTCTTACTATTTACAATAGTGCTGTTTAAATATAGAGGCAGTTATCGTAACAATTATCACTTCATTAATAATTTGACGGCAGCTGCTCTATCTATTTTGTTTATAATAGGCTTCAATATTTACAATTATCGGCACCTGCCGCTTATTGATTTCCGCCCCTACAAAATCGGAACAAATATTCCTGACAATATGAGGGTGCCTGAAGGTGCCGAGATGCCCGAATTCGAAACTGTTTTTGTACTCGAAAAGGAAGGCGCTCAACATACTTTCTCGGTGGATGATTACCCTTATGATGATACAAGCTGGGTATTTGTAGAAAGCCGGACAAAAATAGTCAAAGAAGGTTTTGTTCCGCCCCTGCAAGCCTTTTCTCTATATTCGCCTGAGCATGATGACGAAGTGCATAACGAAGTACTTAATCGTCCCGGCCCTACTTTTTTGCTAATAGCGCCCCTGCTTGAAAAGATGCCCCATAAAGTTATTTTGTCTTTGGCAGAACTATCAGAGACCGCCAGACAGAAAGACCTTCCTTTTTACGTGGTAACATCTTCAGGAACCGAGGAGATAAAAGCTTTCGATAATGAACATGCAACCATGTTTAACTATTTACAATCAGATAAGACCACACTTAAAACTATAATCAGGTCCAACCCGGGTCTTTTGCTGTTACAGGATGGTACCATAGCCGGCAAATGGCATTACAACGATATGCCTGAAGCCTCTATTATGAACAATCCATTGGCTAATGCGCTTGAGCAGCAAAGACATAAGCGTAACAATCTGGTGATATGGCTAAGTATTGCAGGCTTATTGTTAATTCCATCGTTAATTTTCAGAAGTAAAACAACTAAATAATAAAAAATGAGAAAGAACATTGTCGCAGGAAACTGGAAGATGAATCTTACCCTTCAGCAGGGAATAGAACTGGCTAAAGATGTTAACAGCCGCGTTGCAGCAATTACACCAAAATGCCGGATTATATTAGGTACTCCATTTATCCATATCACAGAGGTCGTTAAGACTGTTGACGCATCTAAAATTGACATAGCAGCTCAGAATTGTGCCAATAAGGCCTCAGGAGCATTTACAGGAGAAGTATCCGCAGCCATGGTTAAATCGACCGGTGCTACTTACGTTATTTTGGGTCACTCAGAGCGTCGTGCTTACTACGGCGAAACTACCGCCATTCTTAAAGAAAAGACCGACCTTGCTCTTGCCAACGGTTTGTCGCCCATATTCTGTATTGGCGAAGTACTTGAGGAGCGTGAATCCAACAAGCATTTTGATGTGGTAAAGAAACAAATATCAGAATCGCTCTTTCACCTGTCGGCCGAAGAATTTGGCAAGATAGTTTTGGCTTATGAACCTGTTTGGGCTATTGGTACCGGAAAAACTGCCAGTCCTGCTCAGGCTCAGGAAATACACGCATATATTCGTAAACTCTTAGTTGAAAAATATGGCAAGGATGTTGCCGAAAACACCTCTATCCTTTATGGCGGAAGCTGCAATGCAGCTAATGCTAAAGAGCTGTTTTCCAATCCGGATGTTGATGGCGGATTAATCGGAGGAGCTGCACTAAAGGCAGAAGACTTCCTTGCAATTATTTCTTCATTCTAAGCTGAGCATAATGCCGGATAAGGCTTTGTCTTATCCGGCTTAAACAGCCTCTCCCCTTCACTAACATTTTATCCTTATCATTGATGCGATATATAAAAGTGACTGCCCAAATCACACCCCCCGCAGCAGAAAAATGCGACGTTTTAATGGCTTTAATGGGCGATGCCGGCTATGAGAGTTTTGTGGAGACAGAGGGCGGGATTGAAGCATTCATACCACTGCCGCAATTTAAGAGCGAAATGCTCGATGAAATAAGACTGCCTTTCGATCAGACCAAGGTAATGTACAGCTGGACTGAGATAGCAGAACATAATTGGAATGAAGAATGGGAGAAGAATTATTTCAAGCCAATTATTATTAACAATCAGTGCATTGTGCGCAGCCCTTTCCATGAAGCACAGCCGGATATCCCAATCGAGATTATTATCGAGCCTAAAATGTCGTTCGGTACCGGCCATCATGAAACAACTTCAATGATGATTGAGGGCATACTTGAGCATGACTTTAGCGGAAAAAATGTCCTGGATATGGGATGTGGCACAGGAATCCTTGCCATACTGGCGTCTTTGCGTGGAGCAGCCGAAATTATGGGCATAGACATTGATGACTGGTGCATCCGCAACAGTGAAGAAAACTGCCTCCTGAACCATACCAGTAATATTACACTAAAGCTTGGTGATGCATCAATCCTTGACAAAGAGGGTATGTTCGACATAATTTTAGCCAATATCAACAAAAACATTCTATTGGCCGACCTGCGAAAATATGTAAAGAAACTGCAACCCGGCGGGCTCATTTTCTTAAGCGGCTTTTACAAGTCTGACATAGCCGATATTAATGCAGAAGCAGAGCAAGTTGGCTTAAAACTAAAAAGTAAAAAGGAGAAAAACAATTGGACAGCGCTTTCGTATGAGTTGAATTGAGAATAAGAGGCTGAGCGAATATGAAAAAACCTATACTATTAGCAACGCTTATACTGTATATATTACACTTCGATACTCAGCTGTTGGCTCAGGATGGTCACTTCAGCCAGGCCGGCCATGATGGCTTCACGGCAGCCCTCGATGAAATTTTTGCTGTTTCGGCCGACAAAAGAACTGCCCGCGATTTCGTTAAAGAGTTTGAGCTTTATTGGATGAGACCTGAAACATCCGCCGAACTGAAGGATAAGATATTATTATTCAGCGACCTTATTCACCAGAAGAAAGGAAAAGCTTACCCCGATTACCATCAATACCTGTCAACATTACTCGTTTTCACAGGGAGCAATCATCCACAAGAAAGCTTTAACACCTGGCATAAAGGAATATATACGCTTTTGCAGGATGGACGCTATCCCTTGCGGCATGCAAACCGGCTATTTGAGCTGACTCAAAAGCTTCTTGAAAGCCAGAGCCTTTACTCCACAGCAGCTGTAAATTGGACCTCTTCCTCTCCTTCTTTTAGTTTTCTATTTACTGACTCACTATATATTTCCGTGAACAATACTACCATAACGTGTAGAGCCCAGAATGACAGTATTTTCGTTCTTAACACAAGTGGTGAAGTCAATATGATGAGCGGTATATGGAAAGGGAAAGGAGGAAAGATTACCTGGGAGCAAAGCGGACTTTCACCCGAAAGGGTTTATGCCACAATTGGCGAATACTCTATTGATATGTCGCGCAATCAGTTTACAATAGAAAATACGGAGTTTAATAACCGGGAATATTTTTCATATCCACTAAGTGGCTCAGTTCATCACCGGCTAATCAATATTAGGAATCCCGAGAATTCTACCTACCCAAAATTTGAGTCCTACGAACAGCGCTATCGTATTGATGATATTCAACCGGGCTTTAACTTTGAAGGAGGCTTTTCGCAACATGGAGCAAAATTCCTGGGTTCAGGCACGACTCAAAATCCTGCTGTTATCACGATATTTAAAAATGATACACTCTTTGTAACAGCTAAATCTATTGCCTTCGCACTGCGTCAGGATCAGATAGTAGGAACTAACACTGAAATTACGATGTACCTTGATTCGGGCTATATATATCATCCCGGACTACTTTTCAAATATATGGCGGAAATCAAAGAACTGCATTTGATTAGAGACGGAGAAGGCTTGTCGCGCAGCCCCTTCTTCAACACCTACCACAATATCAGTATGGATACTGAAGTTATCAAATGGCAAATTGATAACCCTAATATAGAGCTTAGGATGATTACCGGTGCTGCAACAAATCATGCTTTCTTTGAATCGATAAGCTATTTTAGGGAAGAGTTTTTTAACCAGCTCCAGGGCATGGATGCAATTCACCCTCTCCAGGGCCTACTGAATTGCTCAAGAGCCTACAAAACAGATAAATTTACCGCCAGAGATTACGCAAATTTTCTGCGAATGCCCGAAAATCAGGTGCGCCAACAGGTACTAGGCCTGTCCTTTCATGGTTTTGTGGGCTACAATGTTAATAATGATACGCTTGTGATACGTGATCGCTTGCGTGACTATTTGCAGTTTCGCACCGGTGAAAAAGATTACGACGTGATACGTTTTAAGTCTGAAACTCCAGGTTCGCAACCCAATGCTGTTTTTGACCTTAATAACTACGATATGAGTCTTAACGGGGTCTCGGCCATCTCAATAAGCGACAGGCAAAATGTGGTTTTCTTCCCGCGCGAAGAAAAGCTAAGCATGAAAAGAGACAGGAACTTCAGCTTTGATGGTTCCATAGCTTCCGGTATGGTCAACCTTTTTGGTAACGGCTTTATATTCAACTATCAGGACTTCAGGATTGATTTGAATGTAATAGACTCACTGTCTATGCGTGTTGAGACCGAGGGATTTGACTATTACGGTCGCCCGTCGCAAAGAAAAATCAATAATACAGTATCTCAACTCTCAGGCTTTCTTGAAATTGACAGCGCCAACAATAAATCAGGAAAGCAATTATACCCTGATTATCCGCGTCTTACAAGTAATACAAACTCCTATGTTTATTATGACCATCCCAATACTCAAAACGGAGCCTATGAACGTGAGCTATTCTATTTTATGTTGGATCCATTTAAAATTGATAGTATTAACCAATTAACAAAAGATAATATCAACTTTAGAGGAGTATTGCACTCGGGAATTTTTCCGGAACTTGAAGAGACTTTGGTAGTGCGGCCCGACTACTCCCTTGGATTTAAAAAACAAAGCCCTGAAAATGGTTATCCCATATACGACAATAAAGCCAGGTTTTCTACCACAATTGATTTAAGCAACGAGGGACTCAAAGGAAGTGGCAAATTGGAATGGCTTACTACATCTGCAAGCTCAGATGACTTCACCTTCCTGCCCAATAAGACTGTGGGACTTGCTCACAGCTTCGAAATAAGACCTGTCGAGGATGGCATTGAGTATCCCGATGTTCAGGGTCTTTATGTTGCTGTTGATTATAAGCCACATGAGAATCTACTAATTGCCGAAATGCAGGAGGAGCCATTCAGCCTGTTTTCAAAAGAAACCAGCCTGGAAGGCAAGTTGACTGTATCGCCCGATGGATTGGAAGGCCAGGGTCGTTTGATTATGCCTAAGGCAGCACTCAGCGCTGCACGTATGCAATTGAGGCATCATACTGTTATGGCAGATTCATCAGACTTTATGCTAAGTCAGGAGGCATCGGCAAATAGTGTAAATTTCCGTACTGAAAATCTCTTATCTACCATCAACTTCAAAACCCGAAATGGGACTTTTACAGCAAGAGATGCCGGCAGTAAAGTCGAGTTTACCAATAACCGCTATTTAGCCTATATAAGCGAGTTCTCATGGGATATGGATAAAAACGACATTTACCTTGGCGCTTCCGGTTCAAGCGGTAATCGCTTTGTCTCGACTCACAGACGCCAGGATTCTCTTGATTTTATCGTGCCCCTTGCACTTTATGATGTTGAAGAAGAGAAAATTTTCGCTCAGGAAGTGAAAGAAATTATGGTTGCCGATACAAAAATGCTTCTCAACGACGGAAAGCTTACAATTAACAAGGACGCAGTTTTGGATGTGCTGGATTCGGTTACTATTGTGCTAAATGATTCCATTCATCGCTTTTATAATGCACGGGTCAACATAGAAGGAAAAAATCAATACCAGGCAGAGGGCAAATACGACTATCTAAATGGCAACAAAGACTACAAAACTATTAATTTCAGCTCAATAGCTCCATCTAAAGAGAACAGAACCACAGCCGAAGGAACTATTTCTGAACAAGAAATATTCTCCTTCGACAAGCATTTTGCTTTCAAAGGTGAAGTTAGCTTAACAGCAGGCAACCCGCTTCTTCGCTTTAAGGGCGGCGTTCAAATGCTGCATGATTGTTATGGGAGCGGGCCTCAAAATTACCTCAGATTTGATGCAGAGATTAAGCCCGACAGTATTATGATTCCCATCAAGGGTCAGGCTGTCAATTTTGATTTTGAGAATATTTATACCGGGTTTTTCCTCAACAGGGATTCCAACATCATATATAGTTCCTTCCTTGAAGGGCGCATTTTCCATAGCGATATTCCACTGCTTTCAGCGGCCGGTTACCTCTATTTTGACAAAGATCACGAGGCCTTCACAATAGCAGAGGCAAACAAAATTGCCAACCCTGATACAACAGGAAACATTATGAGATTTCACAACTCCGGATGTTATGTTTCAGGTTTCGGCAAAATTAATATGGGACTTGATTTAGAACAAGTTAAAACCAGCGCTGCAGGCTCAGTTAAGCATCTCAGAACTGAGGATTCCCTTGCAATCACCTCTTTGTTTTCTCTTGATTTTTTCCTTGATGAGGCCACAATCGGATATCTGGTAAACGGACTTGTAAGTGCGCCGGTATTAAATTCTTCCACCTTCGAACGGCCTGAAACGATAGCGAGAATGGCCGAGCTAATGGGAAAAGAACGAGCGCTTCTGCTTGCTCGCGAGTTACAAGCCTATGAGCCTATAAAATCTCTACCTGTCGAAAGTCTGAACACCCTGACTTTCGACAGCCTCGTCTGGACCTGGGATTCCGGATTAAGAAGCTATCTGTCGAATGGCGAAGCTTATATCGGATGGGTGAAAAATATGCCGATTAATAAGAAGGCTAAAGTAAAGTCGCAAATTGCATTTAGTCGTGCCGGCAATTCGCTTGACCTATATATCGAATTGGATCAAGGTCGCTTTTATTTCTTTAGTTACCGCAACGGAATTATGCAGACTCGCTCATCCGACCAGCAATACAACACTCACGTGCAGGCACTGAGCAATGATGAAAGAAAACTTAAGACCAGACTTGGCGAAAAACCATACTCCTTTATTCTTGCTCCCGAAAGTCGCCTAAACCGCTTTATAAGGCTATTTGATAGTCCTGAGGAAAACTATGATCCGGAGACTAATGAGAATCCCGACGCAGATTATTAATAAAAGCACTATCTTTACGGCACAAAACTAGACAGTTCGAAACCATCCTGTCTGTAAAAAAAACTATGGATGTTCGATACTGCATTAATAATGTTCAATGAAACGTGCAGTTATTTTATTATCCGGAGGATTAGACTCTGCTGTGGCCTTGTGGCTTGCAAAGAGTGAGGGCTACGAAGTTTATTCACTAAGCTTTTTCTACGGTCAGAAACACGACAAAGAACTCAAAGCAGCTGAAGCGCTTGCTTTGGCCGCAGGCGTGAAAAAGCATCGTGTTGTCTCTATAAATATTGACCAATGGGGAGGCTCTTCATTGACTGACAAGGATATGGAGGTGGAAGACGGAGATATTGACAGAACAGATATTCCCGTCACCTATGTTCCCGCCCGCAATATGATATTTCTTTCTATTGCAGCTTCCTATGCAGAGGCTATCGCTGCGCAGAGCATATTTATTGGCGTAAGTCAGGCTGATTATTCAGGTTATGTGGATTGCAGGGAGCCATTTATCAGATCCATGGAGCAGACTATCAATGAAGGAACAGTAATGGCAGCCGAACACAAGAAGCCTATCAAAATTCACGCTCCCTTTATCAATAAAACCAAAAGCGAGGAAATCAGGCTGGGGGCAAGACTTGGAGTTCCTTTTGGACTAACCTGGAGCTGCTACCGAGGAGGCGAAAAGCCTTGTGGAAAATGCGATAGCTGTCTTCTCCGTGCGAGAGCTTTTAATGAGGCTGGCATCATTGACGAATCACTCTAAATAGCCAATGATGAAGAATATAATATCCTTAGCTGAAGAAGCGCTCTTCCCTATTGTGAAAGACATTGAAGGAAATACAATAGAGCAGGCTCCGGCAACAGGCTTTTCAATTGCGGGAACTATTCAGGGAGAAGGAAAACTTGCCGGAGTGCCATCCTTGTTTATCCGCTTCTCCTCTTGCAATCTGCGCTGTATTTGGAAGTTGCCTGAGGGAGGGCTTAGTAGATGCGATACTCCCTATGCCTCATTTGATAATCATCGTGTAAAGCACTTGTCTCCCGAGGAACTTTTGATGCTTGTCAAACAAAATTTAGGACAAATCAGGCATATAGTAATAAGCGGCGGTGAGCCTCTGCTTCAAAAAGATGCTCTTTTTGACTTGTCGGCGCTGCTAAAGTCAGAACTGGGCCTGCATATCACCCTGGAGACCAACGGAACTATCTTCAATCGGGAAGCCTGCGAGCATATCGACCTTTTCAGCATATCTCCAAAGCTGGAAAACTCAACACCCGACCCTTCCAAACTGGCAGCTTTGGGTCTGAATCCTTCAGGACCCTTGAATTATCACGGCAGCAACCGACTTAATCTTAAAGCGCTGCAATCCTTTCTTGATTTATGCAACAGCAGTGGTAAGGAACTTCAGCTTAAGTTTGTTGTAGCCCGTCCCGAAGAAGAAAAAGAGATTATAGAAGATTACTTGCAGAAGCTTTCAGGATGGCACGCTTCCGACGTATTGTTAATGCCCCTGGGAGCAACAGTTGAAGAGCTGAAACAGACTACTCTCATGGCCATGGAAATGGCTGTACGTAACGGTTGGCGCTATTCTCCGCGCATTCATATTGACCTGTTCGGCAGCAAACCGGGGGTTTAAAAAACTGACTGGTATGAAAAAATCATCTGAGCCAATTGAGGCTCAAGTTCTGGGAAAACAAGTAGCTTACCCCAAAGGCTATTCGCCTGAGCTATTAGTGGTTGTGCCTCGCTCGGCTAACCGTAAAATCTATGGTCTTCAAGACGACAGTCTTCCCTTCGTAGGCTATGATGTTTGGCATGCCTATGAGCTTGGCTTCCTTACAGATAAAGGACTTCCCGTTAGCGGTGTTCTGAAAATTATCTATCCTGCCAATAGCCCTGGTATCGTGGAGAGTAAATCGCTGAAGCTATATCTTAACGGCTTCAATATGAGTTACTATGGCGCAAATCGTGAAGATGGAATTATAAAAATCTGCGAAATAATTAAAGATGACCTTTCAGAATTGCTGAAGACTAAAGTTGAGCTTCATTTTTTTGATGCCACCGCCGGCGAAACAGGCTTTGACTTCACATATTATGAGCTTCTGGAGGCCCGACCGGAAACTGAGAACCTTAACTTTGCAGACTTTAAGGAAAATCAGTCCTTACTTAAAATATCCGACGATAAAGGAGGCCAAATCATGGTCGGCACACACCTTTTGCGCAGCAAATGCAGAATTACCGGACAACCCGACTGGGGAAGTGCCTATATCCTCCTTAAAGGTGATCAGCTGCCAGAATTATCTTCTCTTCTGAAATATATTGTCTCTATAAGAAATGAGAACCATTTTCATGAAGAAATATGCGAGATGATTTACAAACGTTTATGGGACACCTTCTCCCCTATTGAGCTAATGGTCAGCACCATATACACCCGGCGCGGTGGAATAGATATTTGCCCGCTAAGGGCAAGCAAGGCCTCTCTTTTGCCAAAGCTGCTGACCAATGTGAATCAGCTTTCTAAAAAGCTGATTCGACAATAGTCAACAAGCATTATTTCATTTACTAAAAGGAAAGCTATTATTTCCTCTCCTCCACCCATTTACGTGCATTAACAAAAGCCTCAAGCCATGGTGACACCTCATCATTCTTTCTATCTTCGGGATAATAAGCCCATTGCCATGGCAAAATTGCTCTTTCAGGATGCGGCATCATGGCCAGATGGCGACCATCATGCGAACAAATTGCTGCCGCACTATAATCACTGCCGTTAGGATTACCCGGATATTGCTGATAGCCATAATAGCCGTGAATATTGTAATTTTCTCTTGATAAGGGGAAATTAAACTTGCCCTCTCCGTGGGCTATCCACACTCCAAGACGCGATCCGGCAAGTGAACTCAACATTACAGAGTTGTTATCTACAATCTCCATATTGATGAAGGTTGATTCAAACTTATGCGAATCGTTGTGGCTCATAAACACCCTCTTATCATGCTCAGGATAAACCAAACCTAATTCTACCATTAACTGGCAGCCGTTGCAGACTCCAAGGCTAAGTGTGTCTTTTCTTTTATAGAAAGCATCAAGAGATTTCCTGGCCTGCTCGTTGTACATAAAAGCTCCGGCCCAGCCTTTTGCAGAACCCAAGACATCAGAATTGCTAAAACCACCTACATAAACAACAAAATCTATCTCGCTGAGATCCTCACGGCCACTAATCAAATCAGTCATGTGAACATCCTTCACATCAAAACCTGCCAGATATAAGGAGTATGCCATTTCGCGATCGCCGTTAACTCCCTTTTCACGAATAATAGCCGCTTTAGCTTTCCTCATTGTCGAAGCAGCTTTGTCAAGCCCTAAGGACTCCAGACTTCCTTTAAAACTTTCCGGAAATCTGAAGCTAAGAGGCTGATTCTTATAATTAGCATAACGTTCACCTGCAAGGAACTCACCGCTTTGATGCCTGTCGAGCAAATAAGAACTCTTGTACCACAGGTCTCTCATGCTGTCAATATCCAAAACCAGATCATCGCCCTTGCCGCTTATAGTCAGACTGCGCTCCTTAACAGGCGCACCAATAACAACAGAGCTCAACTCGTATTTATCAAGAATGGAATTGACTTTATCCAAATCTCTGACCTGAATTATAACTCCCGGATTTTCGCTAAAAAGAAGCTTTACTAAATCATCTTCCTCAAAGGCAGAAAGATCAAGCTTCAAACCATAGTCTTTGTTTGCAAAACAAAGCTCCAGAAGCGCAGTAACCATACCCCCGGCTGAAATATCGTGGCCCGACAATATAAGTCCTTCGTTAATCAACTGCTGAATAGCACTAAAGCCATCCTTGAAGTAATCAACATCCATAACAGAGGGAGCTTCATCACCCAACTGCTTTATGGATTGCGCAAAACTGCTGCCTCCAAGCTTAAAGCTGTCAAATGAAAGGTCGATGTGAAGAATCCTGGTATTGCAATCTTTGACCAAAACCGGCTCTATACATTTCCTTACATCTGAAACCTCACCAACAGTACTGATAATTACAGTTCCGGGGGCCATAACCTGATTGCCGTCTTTGTACTTCTGAGTCATAGACAAAGAATCCTTCCCTGTTGGAACGTTGATACCTAAATCAACCACAAAATCACTTAAGGTCTCAACAGCCTCATAAAGACGAGCGTCTTCGCCCGGATTGTTGCATGGCCACATCCAGTTGGCGCTAAGACTTACCCCCTTTAAACCGTGAGTTAAGGGCGCCCAAACAAGGTTGGTTAAAGCTTCAGCCACAGCCAGGATAGAGCCTGAACCGGCATTGATAAGAGCGGCTCCCGGTGCATGACCAATTGAGGTAGCTACGCCTTCTTTGCCCCGGTAATCTATGGCTGTAACCCCCATATTATTCAAGGGCAACTGCAGTTCTCCGGCACACTGTTGTTTGGCAACCTTACCGCTAACTGAACGATCCACCTTATTGGTAAGCCAGTCCTTGCAGGCCACTGCCTCAAGTTGCAACACTCTTTCTATATACTTTTTAATAAGCTTTGAATCGTAACTAAGAGGAGCATAACGCTCGTCAAGCGTTTTGTCGTTCATCACAGTCTTTGGAGGATTGCCAAACATATCGGCAAGCTGCCAGTCAATCGGGGCCTTACCATTGTCATCGACAAATTTGAAATGCATATCTCCGGTGGTTTCACCAACCACATACATCGGCGAACGCTCCCTGTCAGCCACACGCTTTAATCTCTCAGTATCTTTTTTGCGCAATACCAAGCCCATTCGCTCCTGCGACTCATTTCCGGCAATTTCACGGGCCGAAAGCGTCGGATCTCCAACAGGAAGCTTGTCCAAATAAATAGTGCCACCTGTGGCTTCAACTAATTCAGACAAACAGTTTAAGTGACCTCCTGCTCCATGATCATGAATGGAAATAACCGGGTTATCATCACTTTCAGCCATAGCCCTGATGGCATTCATTACACGCTTTTGCATCTCAGGATTTGAACGCTGAACAGCATTCAGTTCAATAGCATTATCATACTCCCCGGTAGCAACCGACGAAACGGCTCCCCCACCCATTCCAATACGGTAATTATCGCCACCCATAACAATTACATCATCACCTGCCGAGGGCTCCTCCTTCAGGGCGTCACGCTTCTTGGCGTAACCTATGCCCCCGGCCAACATTATCACCTTATCAAAGGCAAACTTTTTAGCATTTTCAAAATGCTCAAAGGTAAGTAGTGAACCGGTGATAAGAGGCTGCCCGAATTTATTGCCAAAGTCACTTGCTCCGTTAGAGGCTTTTATTAGAATCTGCTCAGGTGTCTGATACAGCCATGGACGCTCAGGCATTCCATCTTCCCACTCTCTGCCTCCTTCAGGTCGGGGATAAGAGGTCATATAAACAGCTGTTCCGGCCAGAGGAAGCGAGGCCTTTCCACCTGCCAGACGGTCTCTGATTTCTCCACCTGTACCTGTTGCGGCACCATTAAATGGCTCTACAGTAGTGGGAAAGTTGTGAGTCTCTGCTTTAAGCGAAATAACCGACTCAAAGGGTTTTTCTTCAAAAAAATCGGCCTTATCCTGTGTTTTAGGTGCAAACTGAATGGCAGAAGGTCCCTGAACAAAAGCTACATTATCCTTATAGGCCGAAACCAGATAGTTGTGATTTTCACGTGAAGTACGTTTTATTAACTGAAATAGAGAGCTTTCCCTCTCCACCCCGTCAATTACGAAGCTGCCGTTAAATATCTTGTGGCGGCAATGCTCTGAATTAACCTGAGAAAAACCAAAAACTTCACTATCAGTTAGTGGGCGTCCTAATCTTTCAGCCAAGTTATTCAGATAATCAACCTCTTCATCACTTAAGGCTAATCCTTCCTGTTTATTATATGCCGCAATATCCTTGATATGAATAATGGGCTCCGGGGTCTTATCTATAAAGAAAAGATTCTGATTCAAGCCCTCGTACAAATGCTGCAACATTGGATCGAAGCCGGCCTTGCTGTCGGCAACCTTGAAAAACTCTTCTATCCTAATAATGCCGGAAATACCCATATTCTGGCTTATTTCAACAGCGTTAGTGCTCCAGGGGGTGATCATCTCACGTCTTGGACCAACAAAATAGCCTTCAACAGTCTGCGAAGCAATTAGCTTTGCATCACCAAAGAGCCATTCCAATTTATTGATATCAGATTTCGCCAATTCATGTTTAGAATGAACTGCAAGAACCTGAGAGGACTTTCCCTCGAAAAATAGCACCATGAAACTATAATTAATAGCGTTTATATTCAATTATGCTGCAAATTTAAGCAAATAGCTCTTCAACACCAATACAAATTAAGCTAAAGAGTACTACTCCAATCGCCGGGCGCCATCACCAACCTCAGCAATATAGAACAAGGGTTTCAAACCCGTCCTTTTTTCGTAGGCTGGGCCAACCTTTGCAATAAAATTGTCAACGGCTGAATCCTTAACAATGGAGACTGTACATCCTCCAAATCCGGCTCCGGTCATTCTGGAACCATAAACTCCTTCCACCTTCCATGCTTCCTCAACCAAGGCATCCAATTCAGAACCGGTAACCTCATAATCATCTCTAAGCGAAACATGAGAGGCATTCATCAACTGCCCGAATTCTAAAAGATCGCCTCTTTGAAGGGCAGACATAGCGTCAATTACCCGCTGATTCTCAGTAATCACGTGGCGCGCACGTTTCAACAAAACCTTGTCAGATAATCTCGTATGAAGATCGTTAAACATTTCAAAATCAATATCGCTAAGGAAGGCGAACTTGCCCTCAGCATTCATCTCTTCTAAGGCTTTTTCACATTCAGCCCTGCGTTCGTTATATTTTGAGTCTGCCAGGCCTCTGCGTTTATTGGTATTGCTAATTACAATTTTACAGCCATCAAGTTTTAAAGGCACTTCGGAGTATGCAAGCGTATCACACTTCAAGGCAAGAGCGTGGTCTTTTTTTCCCATTCCAACAGCAAACTGATCCATAATTCCGCTGTTAACTCCCACAAATAGATTCTCGGCACGCTGTGAAAGTTTGACCATCTCCATCATCGGCAATCCGGCCTTATAGAAATCATTTATCAACACAGATGTTACGAGCTCAATTGAGGCTGAGGATGACAGACCTGCTCCGTTGGGAATATTTCCGCTATACAACAAGTCAAGCCCACCAATATAAACTTCTTTTTTTGAAAATTCATTAATCACTCCTAAGGGATAGTTTACCCAGGCCCCACCGGGCTGCTTCTTTGAAAGCTCAGAAAGAGGAATTTCCATTTTCAAATCCATATTGGTGCTTGCAAATCGAACAATATCCGAACTGTTCTTAGCTGCCAGGAGGTAGGTTCCGTAGTTTATTGCGCAAGGGAAGACATAGCCTCCATTATAATCGGTGTGTTCACCTATTAAATTCACCCGCCCGGGTGAAAAAAAAAGTGCTTCGGCTTCCTTGTTATACTGTCTGCTGAATTCTTTCTTTAAAGCTTCTATGTCCATAATTACTGCTTTACATTTTACTTCTGTGAGGAAGGGCAAAAGTAAAGATTTTTTCAAGCTCAACAAAAGGATAATTCGCTTGTTTCTCTATTTTAAACTAAAGATTTACACGATGACAAGGCAGTATAATAAATTCAGCAGGATTATTACACAAGACGACAGTCTGCCGGCGGCCCAGGCTATGCTGCATGCTATTGGCATGAACGAGGATGACCAGAAAAAAGCCCAGGTAGGAATAGTTAGTACCGGCTTTCAGGGCAACCCCTGCAATATGCACCTCAACGACCTGGCCCTTGAAGTGAAAAAAGAAATTGACAAACAGCAGGACTTATACGGACTTATTTTTCATACCATAGGTGTTAGCGATGGTATCACCAACGGCACAACGGGTATGATGTATTCCTTACCCTCACGGGAACTTATTGCTGACTCAATAGAAACAGTTGTAGCTGCTCAGTTTTACGATGCTGTGGTTCCCATAGTGGGCTGCGATAAAAATATGCCGGGAGCCATGATCGCGCTAGGACGTTTGAATCGCCCTGCCATTTTGATGTACGGAGGAACCGTAAAGAAGGGAAGCTGGAAGGGCAAAGATCTCAATATTGTTTCGGCTTTTGAAGCTTATGGCGAAAGGCTAAGGGGCAATATTTCTGAATTCGATTACAAGGGCATTATTAAGCACAGCATTCCGGGTGCAGGAGCATGCGGGGGCATGTACACTGCTAATTCAATGGCTGCCGCTATCGAATGTATGGGTATGAGTCTCCCATATTCTTCATCAAATCCGGCGGTAAGTCCCCAAAAGATAAATGAAGCCGGGCGAATTGCGTCGGCTATTCAAGTGGTGATGGAAAAAGATTTGAAGCCGCGCGATATAATGACCCGCGATGCTTTCGAAAATGCTATAAGCTTGATTATGGCACTGGGAGGATCCACCAACGCCGTAATCCACCTGATTGCTATGGCCAAAGCAGTAAACGTAAGCCTTAGTATCGACGATTTTCAGGATATTAGTAATCGTGTGCCTTATTTAGCTGACTTAAAACCAAGTGGTAAATTCCTGATGGAAGACTTGCACGAAATAGGCGGTATTCCCGGCGTTATGAAATTTTTGCTTAAGAATGGAATCTTAAACGGCAACTGCATGACAGTAACAGGTAAGACTCTGGGCGAAAACCTGGAAGAAGTGCCTGACTTCCCTGCCACTCAGCAAATAATTCGTCCCTTAAGCAATCCTCTGAAAAAGACAGGGCATATACAAATTTTGTATGGCAACCTGGCACCCGAAGGAGCTGTGGCTAAGATTACCGGTAAAGAAGGTGAACGTTTTGAGGGTTCGGCACGAGTATATGAAAATGAGGCAGCTGCCAATGAAGGCATCAAAAATGAAGTGCAGCCGGGCGAAGTTGTGGTAATACGAAATAGCGGACCTAAAGGAGGCCCGGGAATGCCGGAAATGCTTAAGCCAACCGGCGCCCTAATGGGTGCAGGCTTGGGCTCATCGGTTGCTTTGATAACAGACGGTCGGTTTTCGGGTGGCTCACACGGCTTTGTAGTAGGGCATATCACTCCCGAGGCTTACGAAGGAGGATTAATCGCTCTAATCAAAAATGGCGACATCATTAGTATTGATATTAGCAAAAACAGTATTAACGTTGATATTAGCGGCGAAGAGATTCAGAAGCGTCGCTCTGCATGGAAGCGCCCCGAAAGTAACGAGCCTATCGGTATTCTTAAGAAATTCCGCCGCTCAGTCAGCTCTGCCTCCGAGGGCTGCGTAACTGATGAATAAGCGACTTTGTCACCGTTATTGAAGCCCTGCCTTGCCAAAGGCGGGGCTTTTTGAGTTTAAAAACTTTAGTAGCTTTGCGCTAATACATTCCATCTTGTCATTTTCGACCTAGACAATTGATGATAGAATACAGCTCTTTTAAATTTAATACTAAGTATTCTTCGAATTTTCCTATTTTTGTTTTTGCAAACTAAATAATTTAATAATGAATATCGAAGAGAGTAAAATTGAAAACTCAAAAAATCTCAGCGTTTCTTTATATACTTTAAAGAATAAGAGAGGAACAAGTGTTAAAATCACAAATATAGGGGCTACAATTACCAGCATTACAACTCCTGACAAAAACGGAAACATTGAAGAAATTGTCCTAGGCTTTGACGACCCTATGAGCTATTTGTCAGAAGAGTACAAAAACAATTGTGTCTATTTAGGTGCTGTTGCAGGACGCTTCGCAAACCGAATTGCAGGGGGACAATTTTCACTTAACGGAAAAAATTATAAACTTGCCCAAAATAACGGAGCTAACCATCTGCATGGCGGACCTGAAGGATTTCACTTTAAACTTTGGAATGCTAAGATAGAAGCTGACACTCTGGTTCTGACTCTTCTTAGCCCCGATAATGATGAAGGCTACCCGGGTAATCTTGAAGTAAAAGTGAGCTATCGACTAACTGATGATAACGAACTGATAATAGACTACAAAGCCTCAACCGACAAAGCAACTCCGGTTAATCTGACCAATCACAGCTATTTTAATCTTTCGGGTAAAAAGGGCAATATTCTGAATCATGAGCTAATGATTATGGCCGACCACTATACTCCGGCTATAGATGCAATTCCCACAGGCGAAATTTTAAGTGTGGAAAATACGCCTTTTGACTTTAAAACCTTTCATAAGATCGGCGAACGCATGCATCTTCTTCCGGAAAAAACTTACGATCACAACATGGTTCTTAATCACAAAGAAGGCGAACTCTCCCGTGCTGCCATTGCTAAAGAGAATAGTTCGGGAAGAATTCTGGAAGTCTTTACTACCTTGCCCGGGATGCAATTTTACGCGGGATATTTTCTGGATGGCACACATGGTCGCGGCAATCGGAAATTCGAGAGTCTGGAAGGCTTCTGCTTTGAAACGCAGTATTTCCCGGATTCGCCCAATAAGCCACACTTTCCCAGTTGCATCGTAAGTCCTGACAAGCCATTTAATCACACAACAGTATTCAAGTTCAGCACTAAAAATTAACTCTTGATGAGCTATAATGATAAGCATAATTGATTACTTCGAAGAGAGGGTTCGCTCCTACCCTGACAATCCGCTTGTCTGGGAAAAAACTGACGCTAAATACGAAGCCACTTCATATAGTGAGGCGCATAAACTTGTAAAGTGTTATGCTGCGGGACTTCTCTCGCTGGGGATAAATAAGGGCGATAGAATCTCACTCCTATCGGAAGGAAGGCGTGATTGGTTAATTTGTGAACTCGCCATTCTCTATATTGGAGCAGTCAACGTGCCTCTGTCGGTCAAACTTGAAGAGGCCAACGATTTGGTATTCAGAATTGCACATTCTGAAAGCAGGCTTGTGGTTGTTTCGGCCTTTCAACTAGAGAAAATCAGGAGCATAAAAAATCAACTTCCCGACTTAGAAAAAATAATTGTCTTTGATGATAGCGAAAATAGTGATGAAGACGAGATAAGTTGGAGCGAACTTTTCAAGCGAGGGGAAGAGTTGATAAAACAAAAGCCTGAACAATTAAAGGAGAGGCGTAATTTGGTTAAGCCGGAAGATATGGCAAATATCTCTTACACTTCAGGGACAACTGCCGATCCCAAAGGCATTATGCTCTCGCATAGAAACTACACCGCAAATGTTGAACAAGCATTCAGCTTTATTGATATTCCTGAACACTATCGCACTCTTGTGGTTTTGCCCTGGGATCACGCTTTTGCTCATACAGCAGCTCTCTATGCTTTTATGTACCGCGGTGCCTCTATAGCCGCGGTGAAGGCAGGCAAAACTCCCGGCGAGACACTAAAGAACTTTGCAGCAAATATTCATGAGATTAAACCTCATGTTCTGATGAGCGTTCCTGCTCTTGCCAAAAGTTTTCGTAAGAATATTGAAAAGGGAGTGCAATCAAAAGGTAAAATGGCATGGTTTCTCTTTAAGCTTGCAATGATGCATGCTTATTGGTATAATGGAAGCGGCAATGACAGAGGCAAAGGTCTTAAGAAACTTACCAGGCCGCTTGGACTCTTATTTGATAAGATACTCTTTTCAAATGTAAGACTTGGCTTAGGAGGCGAACTTCAATTCTTTATCGGTGGCGGAGCTTTGCTTGATATCGAACTTCAGAAATTTTTCTACGCTTTAGGTATCCCAATGTATCAGGGCTACGGATTGAGCGAAGCCGCTCCCATAATTTCTGCCAACACACCTGCCCACCACAAGATGGGCTCATCAGGCAAGGTGGTTCGCAATCTGCTGATAAAAATTTGCAATGAAGAAGGTCAGGAACTGCCTTCAGGCTCATCGGGTGAAATTGTGGTTAAGGGCGAGAATGTGATGATGGGCTACTGGAAAAATCCTTCCGCATCGTCAGAAACCGTGAAGGATGGCTGGTTGTTTACCGGTGATTTGGGATACCTCGACCGGGAAGGATATTTATATGTTTTAGGGCGATACAAGAGCCTGCTAATTTCGCACGATGGTGAAAAATACAGCCCTGAAGGAATTGAAGAGGCTATAGTAGATCATTGCAGCTTAATTGAACAGGTCGTACTGCACAATAACCAAAGCCCTTTTACCGTTGCTGTAATCGTACCCAACAAAGAAGCTGTAAATTCGCTTTTGAGACACCGACAGCTCAAATCAGAAGAAGAAAAAGCACAGTTTATTCTAAATCAAATTCAGGAAGAGCTTTCAGAATTCAAAAAAGGTGGTAAATTGCAAGACATGTTTCCTCAACGCTGGCTCCCTTCTGCACTCTTGATTGCAGCTGAAGCCTTTACTGAAACTAACAGAATGCTTAACAGTTCTCTGAAAATTGTACGTAGGGCTGTGGAAGATAAATATAAGGAAGAAATTAATGAACTCTATAAACCCGGGGGCAAAGACATAAATAGTAAGCTTAACAATGATAATATAAGAAACTACTTTACTTGACAGATAGCATTAAAGTACTTACTATTAGTCATTATTTTTTTACCGTTAGTAAAAAAATGAAACAAAAAGCTATATATTTCGTCTTTAGCTAGTAGTGAGCTTTTGTATTTAGCAAAGTTTTCACCAAATTTACGCCAAAATTGTGACATTTGACTTTACAATGGTTTCATAGATGTACAGATATAATAAAAAATTAGCACTCCTGTTAGCGCTCTGGTCAATATCCCTTATAGGCTATGGACAGTTGAGACGAGGGTATTCTACTCTTCCCTTCGACATCTGGGCAGGAATGTCGGTAACCCCAAAAGCAGGAGTTAATATGTTTTTTGGAGACCTTGTTGATGAGTCAAGAACCAGTTATTCCTTTGGCCTAAATGCCAACCGGGAAGTATCCAGAGTCCTCTCTGTTCGCCTTAATTTTATGGGCGGCGAAATGAAGGGAGAACAAATATCCCCGACTCTTAATACACCTTATGCCTCCTTCGAGAATTTTTATGGTGAATTTACTGCCGGCGTAACTTACAGACCTCTCAACCACTTCTTAGGATATTTTAAAGAACGTAGTTTTCAGCCTTATTTGCTGGCTCAGGTAGGGGGAGTTTATTTTTCTGCAACAGAGTTTTGGGGTCCTGCCAGCGCAGGCACCTCCGGGTCTGTTCCCGGTGAAGTTTGGCGGGAAACCAGCGGCTTAACTCCTGTTGTTGGTATGGGTGGAGGGCTTTCTTACTGGATTGCTCCCTTGTTAAGTGCCAATATTGAAATAAGCGGAAATTTACCCTTCAGCGACAAGTTGGATGGACATGATGTTTGGTACACTAGTTGGGAGCCGCGCCAGGATGTTCACGAGACAGACCCTTACGACTTTTATTATACCGCAACTGTTGGTGTAACTCTTTTGATAGGAGAAAGCCAGTACAGAAACGATGCGAAGTATAACAGAGCCAGCTACATTAAGACCAGAAAATTCTTACAACCTAAGAGCAGGAATAGGCAACCAAACAACAGGCGCCGCAGATAAGGCCTGATTAAGTCAAATAAAGAATATACAAAAATCCGTAAAGACAAGGCAGAGCTTGTTTTTACGGATTTTTTCGTTGTTTGAGCAAGTCCTGTAAACGATACATTTCATCCCTGTATTGAGCTGCAGAAATAAAGTCTAATTCTTTGGCTGCCGCCTCCATACTTTTGCGGGTTTTATCAATAGCTTTTTCAAGAGCCTTTGGACTCATAAGAGCAACGACCGGATCGGCAGCAATATCAATATTTTCCGGCTCCACATAGGCTCCCGGTAAAGATTCACTCTTTTTGCCCGGCATTGCAGAACCCTTTTTCCTAATAACCTGATGCGGAATTATTCCGTTCTTTTCATTGTATTTCAACTGCTTCTCCCTTCTATAGTTTGTCGCCTCTATGGTCTCGCGCATAGAGCCGGTTATTGTGTCGGCATACATAATAACCAGGCCATTCAAATTACGTGCAGCCCTGCCGGCAGTCTGGGTAAGCGACCTTGCCGAACGCAAAAATCCTTCCTTATCGGCATCAAGTATGGCTACCAGCGACACTTCGGGTAAATCTAAACCTTCACGCAAAAGATTCACCCCTACCAATACGTCAAAGGCTCCTTCCCTAAGCCCATCCATAATTTTAACCCTTTCTAAGGTTTCTACATCAGAGTGTATATATTCGCACCTTACCCCCATTCTGCTTAAATAAGCTGTCAATTCTTCTGCCATTCTCTTTGTAAGGGTCGTTACCAATACTCTCTCATCTTTCTCGGCTCGAATCCTTATCTCCTCCAATAAATCGTCTATCTGATTAAGGCTGGGACGTATATCAATCACAGGATCGGGAAGTCCCGTTGGCCTAATAACCTGCTCTACAATAACTCCCTCGCTTTTGGCAATTTCATAATCGGCAGGCGTAGCGCTAACATATATTACATTTTTTGTCAGTTCTTCAAACTCTTCAAATTTCAGTGGGCGATTATCCATCGCCGCCGGCAGCCTGAAACCATATTCTACCAGGTTTTGCTTTCGGCTAAAATCACCTCCGTACATTGCTCTAATCTGAGGGATGGTGGCATGACTCTCATCAATGACAGTAATAAACTCTTTAGGAAAAAAATCAAGCAAGCAGAAAGGACGAGTGCCCGCGGAGCGACCATCAAAATAGCGGCTATAGTTTTCAATACCCGGACAGTAGCCCAATTCGCGAATCATTTCCATATCATAATTTACCCGTTCCTCAAGTCTCTTTGCTTCCAGATTCTTCCCTACATCCTTCAAAAACCCGAGGTGCTTCGTCAAGTCATCCTGAATAAGATATATCGCTTGATTTATACGCTCTTTGGTGGTAACAAATATATTGGCAGGATACAAGTTGAACTCATCAACTACATCAAGTCGGATATTGTTTATCGGATCAAAAGTTTCAATACTCTCAATCTCATCACCCCAAAAGATAACACGGCAGGCATAATCCTCATAAGCCAAATTTATATCAACCGTATCGCCCTTAACCCTGAAGTGCCCCCTCTCAAACTCCACTTCGTTGCGTGAATACAAACTGTCAACCAGTTTACGAAGAAACTGATTTCGCCCTAGTGCTTCACCTTTCTTCAAACTGATTACTGTTGAATGGAAATCTTCAGGATTACCTATACCGTAAAGACAAGACACGGAAGACACAACGATTACATCCTTGCGACCCGACATTAATGCGGATGTTGTGCTAAGGCGCATCTTCTCAATCTCATCATTAATCGAGAGGTCTTTCTCAATATACAAATCTGATACAGGTAAATATGCCTCCGGTTGATAGTAATCATAATACGAAACGAAATACTCAACCAGGTTGTGAGGGAAGAATTGCTTGAATTCACTGTAAAGCTGCGCAGCCAAAGTTTTATTGTGGCTAAGCACCAATACAGGCCTATCCAGGGCCTCAACAACATTGGCCACCGTAAAGGTTTTACCCGAACCGGTTACTCCCAGCAGGGTTTGATAAGATACACCTGAATTAAAACCTTCAATTAATTGCCGTATTGCTTCAGGTTGATCACCCGTTGGTCTGAAATCAGACACCAATTTGAAACTCATATTTTAATTTCCTTATTCAAATATTTCCTGTCACTCCTTTAAACACAAAAGTAGCAGCTCCCTCGAGCCAAATATCTCGAAACCTTCCATTACCCACAGGACTGAAGCTCACCTTAAGAGATCCTCCTTTAACCATAACCTTTACTCCAACCCTGGTATCAGAAGTTTTTGCTTTAAGATGATAATCGCTAAGCACAGCTGCTACGCAGCCTGTGCCGCAGGACCATGTCTCGTCTTCAACTCCGCGTTCGTAGGTTCTAACAGTCAATTCTCCATCATCTTTAGAAGACACAAAGTTAATATTACTTCCCCCTTCACCGAAGAGTCCGCTCTCCCGAAGCTCTTTACCCTTCTTATAAACATCTAAACTTTCAAGCTTATCAGTGAAAACAACATAATGAGGTGAACCGGTATTCAGAAAATATCCTCCTTCTATCTTAGTTATGCCTTCTACATCAAGCATCTTAATCATCACAATATTACCACTGAATCTGGCCTGATGAAGCCCATCAACAGCTTCAAATTCAAACAGCTCATCTCCTGAAACAATCCCTTCCCGCTTGGCAAAGGCAACGATGCAGCGTCCGCCGTTGCCACACATAGTGCTTTCCTTACCGTCGCTATTGTAATATCGCATCGAAAACGCGTATCTTTCCGAGTTCTCGAGCAGCATTAAGCCGTCTGCGCCAATGCCGAAGCGTCTGTGACAAATACGCCTGATCAAGTCACTGTTTGTGCCATCAAACTCGCCGGCCCGATTGTCGATAATCACAAAATCGTTACCGGTACCATGAAATTTGCTAAAAGTAAAGGAGTCCATAAACTAATTAGATATTATTTAATTCACCGGGCTGCTAAGTTCTTTATTCTAATCACTATCTACAAACAAATTATTATCAAAATTGTTAGATTATTGTACCTGCCGGTTAAAATCTGTTAATCTTTCTTCCCGGGCACACAATTTGCAGTTTTACAACGAAAATTATTAAAAACTTTAAGATATGAATGCTAAACAAGTATTTACAACTTTTGCAATAGCAATTATAAGCGCGTTTATCGGCGTTTTCGCGTATTCCAAATTCTTTAAACCAAAAGCCGAAAGGATTGAAGTGCCCGTACATGTTGAACAAGCTGCAAGATACGCATCTTTGCCGGCAGCATCTCAGGGAGCTTTACCTGACCTCACATTTGCAGCCGAAAACTCTGTTCATGCCGTGGTTCACGTGATGACAAAAGGAAGAAGCACCGCTTCAAGTCAGGGCTACCCCAGTAATCCTCTCTTTGAGTTCTTTTTCGGACCCCGGGGATTTTATCAGGAGCCTCAACAGCCGCAGCCTGTTATGGGAGCCGGATCGGGAGTGATAATTTCGAACGATGGTTTTATCGTGACCAATAATCACGTGATTGAGAACGCTAATGAAATAGAGGTAACGCTTAATGATAAGCGCACTTTCAAGGCGGTCAAGGTTGGTTCAGATCCTAGCACAGATTTGGCCCTGCTCAAAATTGACGGTTCCGACCTGCCCTATATGCGCTATGGTAATTCCGATGTTCTGAAGATTGGAGAATGGGTTCTTGCCGTTGGCAATCCCTTTAACCTGACGTCCACAGTAACTGCAGGTATTATAAGTGCAAAATCGCGTAGCATACAGATATTAGGCCAAATGAGTATTGAAGCTTTTCTTCAGACCGATGCAGCCGTAAACCCGGGAAACAGCGGTGGAGCCCTTGTTAACACTCGTGGTGAGCTGATAGGCATCAACACAGCAATAGCCTCAAGAACAGGCTCGTTTACCGGATACTCCTTCGCCATTCCCGTTAGTATTGTTGAAAAAGTCGTTGCCGACCTTATGGAGTTTGGAGAGGTACAAAGAGGTCTCCTTGGAGTAAACATCAGGGAAATAGATAACGCTTTGGTTCAGGAACTAAAACTGAATAGGGCAAATGGAGTTTATGTAGCAGAAGTAATTGAGGGAGGTGGCGCAGAAGCTGCCGGAATAAAAGCAGGAGACATAATAACTGCCGTAAACGGTGATGCTGTCAATAGCGTTCCACAGCTTCAGGAAAGAGTCAGCAGACATCGTCCGGGCGATAATTTGCAAATAGAAATAATTCGTGACGGAAAAAGAAAACCTTTTACTGTTACCTTACGTAATATTCACGGTAATACTGATGTGGTTAAATCTGCAAGCAGAGTATCTGTGTTAGGCGCCACTTTTGAAGCAGTTTCAGATTCAGAAAAACAAAGACTAAAAATCAGAAATGGACTGAAAGTCAAGAGTGTATCCTCAGGAAAATTCAGAGATTCCGGAATTAATGAGGGCTACATAATTACTCAAGCTAACCGAGTACCTATCAATAGCGAAGAAGATCTAAACAAAGTAGTTGAAGTGCTGAACGAAGGTTTATTCCTTACAGGGATTTATCCTAACGGCCGGGTGGCATATTATGCCATAAATCTTCAGGATTGATAAAATAGCAGGGAAGCCCTATACAGATATTGCTTTACTTAATTTATTGTAGTACTTTTGCGCCGTATTTGGAGGAAACATGAGACAATTAAAAATAACAAAATCAATAACCAATCGCGAAAGCGCTTCGTTGGATAAGTATCTTCAGGAAATTGGTCGTGAGGAGCTTATAACCGTCGAAGAAGAAGTTGAACTGGCACAGCGAATCAAGAAAGGCGATCAGGCTGCCCTTGAGAAGTTGACCAGAGCCAATTTGCGTTTCGTGGTATCTGTAGCTAAGCAATATCAAAATCAAGGACTTAGTCTGCCTGACTTAATTAATGAGGGAAATTTAGGTCTTATCAAAGCGGCCGAAAAATTTGACGAAACAAGAGGTTTTAAGTTTATTTCTTACGCTGTATGGTGGATTCGTCAATCCATTCTACAGGCTCTTGCGGAGCAGTCGCGGATAGTTCGTCTGCCTCTTAACCAGGTAGGCTCTCTTAACAAGATAAATAAGGCCTACTCAAAGTTTGAGCAAGAACATGAGCGCAAGCCTTCACCTGAAGAATTGGCAGAGCAGTTAGAATTGCCTGCTGACAAGGTGACAGACACGCTCAGGGTTGCCGGTCGTCATATTTCAGTTGATGCTCCTTTTGTTGAAGGAGAAGATAACAGTCTGCTGGATGTACTTATCAACAGTGATTCTCCTAATGCAGACCGTGCACTGATTAATGAGTCTTTAGCCAAAGAAATTGAGCGTGCGCTTGCTACTCTTACCGAAAGGGAAAGCGACATAATTAAGTTTTTCTTTGGTATAGGGAGCCAGGAGATGACCCTTGAGGAGATAGGTGAACGCTTCGGTCTGACTCGTGAGAGGGTTAGACAAATTAAAGAAAAGGCCATTAGGCGATTAAGACATACCTCAAGAAGCAAGCTTTTAAAGTCATATTTAGGATAATAGAATAGAAACTAACCAACTTAAATGGGCTGTCTCAAAAGGACAGCCCATTTTTTATAGTAACTTTTCAAAAACCCGGCATTCATTTTCCCAGTTAAGCTCTTTTACACAAGCCGGTAAACTTAAGGCCCACTTCTCTCTCAAGCTCTCATCTTCACAGGCCGTTTTTATAGCAGCTGCAATGTTTTGAGGTTCTAGATTATCCAGTAACAAACCAATTTCATACTTTGTTACTATCTCTGAAATATCGGGAAAGGCAGTTGCAATAATAGGCAAGCCTAAAGCCGGATAGTCAAACAGCCTGTTAGGCAAAGAATGGTAGTAGTTAAGCCCCATATTCTCCAGCAGACATAGTCCAACATGAGCCTTTTGGGCTTCGACGGCCAACTCTTCAAATGGCAGTGCTCCGGTAAATCTTACCCTGTCAGCAAGTTGCAAGTCATTAACCAACTCGTGGAGCTCTTCTTGCTCATCTCCCGCCCCCACTATAAGCATAAAATAGTTAGGTAAATAGAGCATAGCTTTAATGGATTCAACCAGGCCGCGACCCACATTTAAGGCTCCCTGATAATATACAACAGGAGAGTCGCTCAACTCTCTTAAACGGTGAAGCTGCTTAGGATAGTTGGGAACATTTTTCAGTAATAAGGCATCAACTCCATATTTAATTTTATAAATATTCTTAATGCCCTCCGAAACAGTTACACATCTATCTGCTTTAGTAATTAAGAATCTCTCTAATTGTGACCATATCCATTTTACCGCCGGTCTGGCTTGCAACTCAGGCATTTCTGTAAAATATTCGTGGCTGTCAAAGATTACAGGTATCTTCCTGATTTTAGATATAAGAATAGCTGAAGCTAAAGTATCCAGGTCAACAGCCCATATCCTGTCGCAGGAATTCAATAACAAATAGAAAAACAGCCTGATATTAAGCTCTAAATAAAAAAGTGGGCCTTTGTTGAAGAGTAGATGAAACCGCTTAATTTTCCCGACTCTTCCTTCAGGAATTTTTCCTCCCGGCCACCTTCTTCCGAGCAAGACTGGCTTCCAGCCTGTTGCTTCGAGATATCCGGATATTTTAGCCACACGATTGTCTGTGACTATATTATTAGATACCGTAATAATTATTCTTTTGCCTTCCATCAGAAAAATAAAAGAAGCCTTCCTGAGCTATGTCAGAAAGGCCTAAATATTGAAAAATTACCAACAAGCTTGATCATGCATCAATGTTGGCATAAGTAGCATTCTGCTCAATAAACTCCCTTCTTGGTGGAACATCATCGCCCATAAGCATACTGAAAACGCGATCGGCCTCGGTAGCGCTTTCGATATTAATCTGGCGAAGGGTACGATGCTCCGGATCCATAGTAGTCGTCCACAACTGCTCCGCGTTCATCTCACCCAGACCTTTATAACGCTGGATATGAATAGAGTCCTCACGTCCACCGCCATACTTGTCCACAAATGCCCTTCTTTGTGCTTCATCCCAGCAGTATTCCTCAATTTTTCCCTTTTTCATTAGGTAGAGGGGTGGAGTGGCAATATAAAGATGCCCTGCCTTTACTATGTCTTTCATATATCTGAAGAAGAAAGTCATCATCAAGGTATTAATGTGGCGTCCATCCACATCAGCATCCGTCATAATAATAATCTTATGGTACCTTAATTTTGAAAGATTCAAGGCCTTACTGTCTTCTTCAGTACCAATAGTAACACCCAATGCGGTGAAAATATTCTTAATTTCTTCACTGTCAAAAACCCTATGTACCAGAGCCTTTTCTACATTAAGAATCTTACCCCGTAAGGGCATAATAGCCTGAAACCTTCGATCGCGGCCCTGCTTTGCAGTTCCACCCGCAGAGTCACCCTCAACAAAAAAGACTTCACACAGAGCCGGATCTTTTTCAGAGCAGTCTGCCAGCTTCCCGGGAAGACCTCCTCCTGAAAGGACACTCTTGCGCTGGATCAACTCACGAGCTTTGCGGGCAGCATGACGAGCCGTAGCGGCAAGGATTACCTTATTAACAATAGCCTTTGCATCCTTTGGGTTTTCCTCCAGATAGTACTGAAGCATAGTACTCACGGCCTGATCTACAGAAGCAGTGACGTCATTATTTCCAAGCTTGGTTTTGGTTTGGCCCTCAAACTGGGGTTCCTGAACCTTTACAGAAATAATGGCAGTAAGTCCCTCCCGGAAGTCATCGCCATTAATATCAAATTTCAGTTTAGACATCATGCCCGATTTATCGGCATAGGCTTTCAATGTACGGGTCAAACCTCGGCGGAAACCGGTAAGATGAGTCCCTCCTTCTATGGTATTAATATTATTAACATAGGAATAGACGTTCTCGGTAAATGAAGTATTGTAAAGTATGGCTATCTCAACCGGAACATCATTCTTTTCAGTGTTAATATAAATAATATTCTCAATAAGAGCCTCACGGTTAGAATCAACAAACTGGACAAACTCTTTCAGGCCTTCTTCTGAATAAAATTCTTCAGAAACAAAGTTACCCTTCTCATCCATTTCTCGCCTATCGGTCAAAATCAGCCTGATACCTTTGTTAAGATAGGCCAGCTCACGCATCCGATCAGCAAGAATAGAGTATTTATACTCGGTAGTAATAAAAATACTATCATCAGGAGTAAACTTAATAATGGTTCCCGATTTTTCTGTTTGCCCTACCTCCGCTACCGGGGCTAAGGGCTTGCCAAAGGCATACTCCTGACGATACACCTTCCCGTCACGGTGAACCTCCGCTATAAGCTGAGAAGAAAGGGCATTAACGCACGAAACACCTACGCCATGCAGACCCCCTGAAACTTTATAGCTGTCCTTATCAAACTTTCCGCCGGCATGAAGAACGGTCATCACAACCTCAAGAGCTGACTTGCCTTCCTTCTCGTGCATATCAACCGGAATACCGCGACCATTATCAAGCACTAAAATAGAGTTGTCCTCGTTAATAGTAACCTCTATGGTGTCACAATGACCGGCAAGGGCCTCATCGATTGAATTATCAACAACCTCATAAACAAGATGATGCAGACCTTTAACACTTACATCTCCTATATACATGGCAGGGCGTTTCCTTACAGCCTCAAGACCTTCCAAAACCTGAATACTGTTGGCCCTGTAATCGCCATTATTCTTTTTAGGGCTAAGCTCTAAATTATCACTCATGATTAGTATTTTGAATTATTCTCTTATCTATCAAAGAGCTACAAATATAGTAAAATTCGGGCGTTTTACCGCCCCTTTGCTCCTATTTTTATCAACAATAAACAATTTGCATAACATTAAATATCAAGAAGATACATAATGATATTTTCGAAGGATTTAATAATTGTGAATAAGTTGAATAATACATATCCAACAGCTATAAGCTGCCATGAATGGAAAAAGAAAAATTTACAGTACTGAAAAGAGCCTAAACAAGCCAATAATTTATATTTTTGAAAGCTAATTAACTATAGAATATATTTTGAAAACAGAGGCAGAAGATAAAATGTGGTATGCCTTATATACCAAATCACGAGCAGAGAAAAAGGTACTGAAACAGTTTTCAGAAATGGGCATAGAGGCCTATCTTCCTCTCAAGCGTGAACTAAGACAATGGAGTGACCGCAAAAAATGGGTTGAGACTCCGGTAATCAGTTCGTACATTTTTATAAATATTCCTCGTAGTGATTATAAGCGTGTGTTTGAAGTAAACGGAGTTGTTAACTATGTATCGCACAAGGGAGAAGCTGTTGTAATTCCTGATAGAGAGATAGAGGCAATGCGCAAAACAGTAGAAAATAAACTTAGCTTTAGCGTACATCCAGGACGAATAAAAAAGGGACAGACAGTAACTGTAACTTCGGGTCCTTTAAAGGGTGTAAGCGGCACTGTGACCAGGCTTAAGGGAAATAAGAAACTATATTTGAATATAAGTCATATTGGCTATTCTCTGGTTGTCGATTTGGAAAATGAGAGTATTTCAGAGGAGGCCGAACAGCTCTAATCATCCCTTAATTTTCTAAATATCAATTGAAACAAAATATTACACCCTCAAAAACGATGTTTTTGAGGGTGTGACTTTAGAACATTTCATTAACTAATATCTCTATACTAAGCCCTGAGCCAGCATGGCATTGGCTACCTTCATAAAACCACTGATATTAGCGCCATTTACATAATTGACAAAACCATCCGGCTCTGTTCCATTCTTTACACATGAGGCATGTATATTTATCATTATAGATTTCAGCCTCTTATCAACTTCTTCTTTGGTCCATTGAAGACGCATAGAATTTTGAGACATCTCAAGACCCGAAACTGCCACGCCACCGGCATTAGCTGCCTTCCCGGGGCCATAGAGTATCTTATGGTCAAGGAATACCTTAATTGCTTCAGGCGTAGATGGCATATTGGCTCCTTCTGCGACACAGATACATCCATTGTTCACCAATTTAAGGGCATCATCTCCATTTAGCTCATTCTGAGTTGCACAAGGCATGGCAATATCAGCCTTTACGCGCCACGGACGCTCATTAGCCCAATATTCAGCACCGGGATACTTTTCGGCATACTCCTTAATACGGCCGCGAATAGCATTCTTTAGAATCTTTACGTATTCCAGTTTTTCAGTATTAAAACCCTCAGGATCATAGATAGTACCATTACTGTCGGATAAAGTAAGAACCTTACCTCCCATCTCAAGCACCTTTTCAACGGCATACTGGGCTACATTGCCTGAACCACTGATAGCTACCGTTTTGCCCTTAAAACTATCGCCCCTGGTTTTAAGCATCTCGGCTGCAAAATAGGTGGCTCCATAGCCGGTGGCTTCCGGACGAAGCGGGCTGCCTCCAAAATCGAGTCCCTTGCCTGTGAAGGTGCCGGTAAACTCATTTTTCAAGCGCTTGTACTGACCATACATAAAAGCCACCTCACGCCCCCCTACGCCAATATCCCCGGCAGGAACATCAACATTAGGACCTATATGACGATACATCTCAGTCATAAAAGATTGACAGAACTTCATCACTTCATTGTCTGACTTTCCCTTAGGGTTAAAATCTGAGCCTCCTTTTCCTCCACCCATAGGCAGGGAAGTTAAACTGTTCTTTAGCACTTGTTCAAAAGCTAAAAATTTCAGAATACCCAAATTTACTGAGGCATGAAAGCGAATGCCCCCCTTATAAGGCCCCAGGGCGCTACTCATCTGAACCCTAAAACCGCGGTTAATCTGAACTTCTCCTCTATCATCAAGCCAAGGCACACGAAACATAATTACACGCTCGGGTTCAACCATTCTTTCAAGAATCTTGTTCTTCATCAAAACGGGATTCTCAATAATAAAAGGGGCTAAACTCTCAACTACTTCATGAACAGCCTGATAAAATTCCGGCTCTGACGGATTGCGGGCAATAACGCCGGCCATAAAATCATCTACGTAACGGGATACCTGATTTTTCATACAATAAAAAGTTTGATTGCTGTCGAACAATGTTTTATGATGCAAAAATAGTAATAATATGCAACTATACTTACAAGTTCATGTTTTTTTTCGGTTTTTTATTACGAACTATTGCAAAACAATGCAAAAAAAGTTCAAAAAGCAAAAACAAGGAATTAATCCTCAGCCGAAAGTAGAAGCACAAAAGAAGAAGCTAAAATCTTAGATGAATAGAAGCTGCTCTTAATAAATTAAAGCTTGATTTTCAGGCTGTTGGCTCCTGAGTGTATAATAAGCTAATTGCGAATTAGTCGGCCTTCTCCCTTGATATCTTTTGAATCGGGCTCTGAACCGGTGTATAAGATTCTTCCGTTATCCTCAATCAATACAGAAAAATAATCCAAAGCACGGCAATATACCAGACCCGAGCCGAAAAGGCTAACAGTGAGATAATCAGGGTATAAATCTCTTGCTTTAATAATTCCGGAACCCTCCTGAACTAATAAGGCATCTTCTGCCAGGCCGCGAATCTGAGAAGAGCCGGAGCCTGCTTGCCTAAAATTCAAAGAACTAAACTCTCCTTCAATATCAATTTCCCCTCCACTATTTGACAGAAGTTTGAAGTCTTGAATCCTTACAGCTTGTATTTTGACGTTAGACCGTGAATAGACATTGAGGCTAAGACTTTGAACCCCAAGGGTATCAATCAACAACTTACCCTTGCCATAGATGCTAATCTCCTTTAAGTCGGGAGTCTCTATAACAATCTTTATTGGATGCCTTGGAACTAAAGTATAATTGGGAAGTCTTTGAATCAGAAGTTGTTCGTCGCTCACTTCAGTAGTAACAAATCGCAGGAGATTACTTTCAGCCTGAACATATACCTGCTGCTGTTCTGCTTGCCTTATTTCAAGCTCAAAATCATCATAGAAATCAATACGGCTAAAAGAAGACAGCTTTTGAAGAACAGGCTCGGAATATTTGCCATCTCCGATTATCTCAAAATTAAGGATTCGTTCACATGAAGTAAACAATAGCAAAACTATTGAAAGCAGAATAATCCGCACTTTTCGTATAATTAATTGATGACAAATATATAACAATGGAGGATAAATTCCTATCTTTGCCCTGCTTTTGGTTTATATTAGTTTAACATGAGGTATTGGAACTAAGCGTTCCAATACCTTATTTTGTTAAATGCACCTATCTATTAGCGGAAGCCGAATCCTATGCCTGCTGAAAGCATGGAATAGTCGCCAAAGGTGTAATCCCCGTATATCGCGAAGAACCCAAACTTCAGTCTGAGCCCTGCATTAAAGTCAAATCCATTGTTAGTATAGCCAATAGCAATAGGATCCTTTCCTAAAGAGCCATAATCCCCTTTCAGAGCAAAGTCGCTTGAGCTTGAACCATAGCCAATACCTGTGTAAACATCCAAAACAGGAACCTTAATCCCAACCAGAAGACGACTAGTAAAGCCATCAGCAGTGATCTCAAGCGATTGACCTGAACCACCGGAATAAGAGTCAACACCTAAATCTGCTCCCAAGCGTGTATAGCCGGCCATTATTGATGCATGCCAAATGGGAAAGCGCTTAAGCAGAGGAAGGTATTCCTTGAAACTGTGAGTTAGTCCAAAACCATAGAGATTAACCTTGCCTGCATCACCAAGCGAGGTGTTGGGTACAAAACGGGCAGATACTTCCATGTGCGCCGGCAGACCCACTGATAGCTGAACTAAGGGCATGGGCAGCATGTTAAAACCTGTACCATCAGGCATCTCAATCTCGGCATCGGTGTCGTTATTGACCAAAACAGGGCGAATAGCCTGTTTGCCGGCAATTGTTGGTGAGGAAGAAATATTCTCATCCTTAAGCGACCATGATCCTGGAAGCTGAGGAAGTAAGGAAGAAACATCAAAACTTTCGCTGGAAGCGGGCGCTATTGTCATATTTACCCCAATTGCAATATCAAAACCGCCTAATTTGTGGATGGAAGCAGAGTTATACCACCCTCCGTTCAAAGATTTACCAAGCATTTCACCGTAGGGTTGCAAATATGAGCGAGACATAACTTCTGCCGCACCTTTACCCATATCCAGAAACTCGGTAACGCTCTTCTGCGCCACGCTTGCAGTCCCGTAAAGAAACATGACTGATGTAAATAATAAGCTTATTTTTTTCATAATCATCAGATATTAATTTCAAAAAACTATATAGATTAACGTATAAAACAATCGGCTATTGCCTGGCCTGAAAAAATCAGATAATCAATTTCTGTGCTAACTTTGCCGGAAGTATTTGAATGCGTAAAATTGCAGGCGCTAATAATCATTTTAATCTTATTTATTTTTATTTTAAAAATATGTTGAGAACAAAATTCACAAAAACAAAACAGCTATTAGCCTGTTTTGGTTGCATAGCTTTGCTTACTTATTGTAAAAACGATAATACAATGTCTGATCAAAATCCATTATTAGAAGAATTTAACACCCCACACCAGACTGCTCCTTTTGACAAAATTAAAGTAGAGCACTATCTCCCGGCCTTTAAAATTGCGATGGAACAAGGCCGTGAAGAAATCAACTCGATTATCACTAACAAGGAAGCGCCTGATTTCCATAACACTGTTGAAGCCCTTGAAAAGTCGGGCAGGCTGTTAAGCCGCATAAGCTCAATCTTCTTCAATTTAAACTCAGCCGAGACAAGCGATGATATTCAAAAGATTGCCCGTGAGCTTTCTCCCCTCTTATCTGAATATAGCAACGACTTGTGGCTCAATGAAGAACTTTTTGCCAGAGTAAAAACTGTTTATGAGTCTAAAGAGCAAAGTGGATTGAATGTAGAAGAGACAAAACTGCTGGAGGATTTATACAAGGGATTTGTGCGCAAAGGCGCCTTGTTGAGCGGAGATGCCAAGCAAAGATATAGGGAGTTAAGCGCCGAATTGTCACAATTATCATTACAGTTTGGGGAAAACCTGCTTGCCGAAACAAACTCATATAAGCTCCATATTACAAATCCTGAGGACCTGGCCGGACTTCCTGACGCCGAAAAGGAAGCTGCTCATCAATTAGCACAAAGCGAGGGCAAAGAAGGCTGGCTCTTCTCCCTGCATGCGCCCAGTATGCAACCCTTTTTAAAGTATGCCGATAACAGGGCCTTGCGCGAACAACTATTCAGAGCTTCTGCCTCAAGAGGCAATAACAACAACGAATATGACAATAATGAAATCGTTGTTCGTTTGGCAAATCTAAGGTTAGAAAAAGCAAATTTACTGGGTTACAGCTCTCATGCCGACTATGTTTTGGAAGAGAGTATGGCGCAAAATGCCTCCAACGTCAATAAACTGCTCAATGAGCTCTACGATAAATCATTTCCTTTCGCACAAAGAGATGTTGAAGAGGTAAAAGAATTTGCTAAAGCGAGCGGCTTCAGCGAAGAATTGCAGCGCTGGGACTTTGCTTACTATTCTGAAAAACTTCGAAGCTCGAAGTTCAGCCTGGATGAGGAGATGAGCAAGCCTTATTTTCAGCTTGAAATTGTTAAAAAGGGAATTTTTGACTTGAGTAATAAACTTTGGGGCTTGACTTATAAGGAAAACAAGGAAATAGCAGTTTATCATCCTGATGTTTATGCCTATGAGGTGTTTGACAAGGACAGTTCACTTCTTGCAGTCTTGTATCTGGATTTCCACCCGCGCAAAACAAAGCAAGGCGGAGCATGGATGACTTCCTTCCGCGATCAGCATAAGATTGACGGCAAAAATATTATTCCTCATATTTCTATCGTATGCAACTTTACTGAGGCTACAGCATCACGTCCCTCACTTCTTACCTACAATGAAGTTACTACCTTCCTGCATGAATTCGGGCATGCTCTGCACGGGATGCTGAGCAATGTGACCTACGAAAGTCTTGCCGGAACCAGTGTTTACAGGGATTTTGTTGAGTTGCCCTCGCAAATCATGGAAAATTGGGCTTTGGAAAAGGAATGGCTGGGCATGGTTGCTTCTCATTACCAAACCGGGGAGTCTATTCCTGATGAGCTGGTTGACAAAATCATAGAGGCAGATAATTTCCAAAGTGGATATTTAACCGTGCGCCAATTAAGTTTTGGTTATAACGATATGGGATGGCATTCAATAACAGAGCCTGTAACAATAAAGCCTGCTGAATTCGAAAAACTGGCAATGGCAAAGACTGAATTGTTTCCGACAGTGGAGGGAAGCTGCATGAGTACAGCCTTCAGCCATATTTTCGACGGAGGTTATGCTGCCGGATATTACGGATACAAGTGGGCCGAAGTACTTGACGCGGATGCCTATACCTCCTTTAAAGAAAATGGAATCTTTGACAAAGAGACTGCAGCAAAATATCGTGAATACATACTTTCAAAAGGAGGTACGCAACATCCGATGGACCTGTACGTCAAGTTCAGAGGTTCAGAACCATCGGCTGATGCGCTACTTATTAGAAGCGGATTGATTCCGGCTTCTAATCGCCCCCAAGCTTTATAACCATCTTTTTTACGCGGCCGGGCTTAGCGCCGTGTACTAAAGCTTTATGAATTTCACCGGGAAAGAATATCACAAAGCCACCCTTTGGCACAAAGACTTCTTTCCCGGTTCCATCAAAAACGGTGAAATCTTTTTCAGCGTCGTAAGCTTCAATTTCCTTCATATCCTCCACAGCGGCATAAAAAACCTTTTCCTCTCCCTCAACCAAATAGTGGATATCAAGGTATTTATCATGTGATTCCCAAATACTGTCTTCGAAATCTTTTGTATTGCTAACCATCCCATTACCATAGAGGTGATTACCAATTAGTTCACTTCTTCCCTCAGGAAACTCTTCCGGACTAAGTGAATCCAGAAAATCAAATGCCTGCTCCAAAGACGGGTGAAGCATATAATAACGTGATGCGTTATCAAGAGTATCAATTATCATAATTATCTGCTTTAAATTTTCTATAAAATTAGGAATATTCTTCCACTAAAATCACCTCTCAATATCTGAGCTCTAATAAATTATTGCATTACTTAAAAACCATTCTACCCTTAAACCCTATCCAAAAGCATATTAGCTAAAAATTTATCATGAAATATGTTTTTTGTGGATATAAATATCTTTTTATGCAATTTTCTTTATAATTTTACTTTTAGAATAGGAGACAAAAATAAAAAGACATAAATTTATTCTTTATCCGATTGTTTTTTATGAGAACCACTTATTTTTCAAAACCCATGTATAAATAAATTCTTTTGTATGAAACTACCATGCAGCAACTCTCCGGTATTAGTGTGAGCTTATGCATGGGAGTTGCATCTGACCATTAACCAATAATTTTAGACAGATGAAAACAAGAAAACTTTGGATTGGATTTATTGCAGTTGTTACAATCTCGTTTGCCGTGCTAATATATTACGGCCGTGAAATTTATCATGAAGCTCCTCCAATACCCGAAAAGGTAGTGGCAGAAGATGGAACAGTTTTATTTACCGGACAAGAAATCAAAGATGGTCAAAATGTTTGGCAATCACTTGGCGGGCATCAATTAGGCACTATTTGGGGTCACGGGGCTTATCAGGCACCCGATTGGACAGCAGACTGGCTTCACCGTGAAGCAGTTTTCATTCTGGATATACTGGCTAAGAATAGCTATGGAAAGGGTTATGACGAACTTGAAGAAGAGCAACGTGCATCATTGAAAGCCTTGTTGCAGAAAGACTTAAGAAGCAACACTTACGACAAGGCTAGCGGCACTATTACTGTTTCTTCCGTCCGCGCAGAGGCAATTGCAAACAACGGACTTCATTATGGAGGTCTTTTTACCAACGACCCCGAATTGGCTCACCTTCGTGAAGCTTATGCAATACCCGAAAACTCCCTCAAAACTGAAGAGCGCGTTCATCAGCTAAACGCCTTCTTCTTTTGGGCATCATGGGCCTGTGTAACCGAGCGTCCGGGAAAAGACATCAGCTATACAAACAATTGGCCTGCCGATGAACTGGTAGGAAACACTCCAACCGGAGCAATGATATTGTGGACAGGCTTTAGTGTGATAATCCTGCTGGCAGGCATTGGCCTGATGGTTTGGTACTATGCTTCAATGCGAAAAGAAGAAGAAACTGAGGTGCCTCAGAAGTCGCCTGTCGCCGATAGTACGCATACTCCCTCGCAAAAAGCTACAATAAAATACTTCCTGGTTGTTACCCTTTTGATTTTGGTTCAAGTGCTTATGGGAGTTATTACTGCCCACTACGGAGTTGAAGGACAAGCATTTTATGGTATTCCCCTGGCCGAGTGGCTACCTTATTCAATCTCCAGAACCTGGCACGTCCAATTGGCAATTTTATGGATAGCCACTTCCTGGCTTGCAACCGGCCTTTACTATGCTCCTACGATAGCAGGCAAAGAGCCAAAATACCAAAAGCTGGGTGTTGACTTGCTCTTTTTTGCACTGCTAATTATTGTTATCGGCTCACTTGCAGGTCAGTGGATGGGCGTAATGCAAAAGCTGGGATTAGTTGAAAACTTCTGGTTTGGCCATCAAGGCTACGAATACGTTGACCTGGGGCGATTCTGGCAAATATTCCTTTTTGTCGGACTGATAATATGGTTGTTTTTAATGGGAAGAGCCATTGTGCCTGCAATAAAAATGCGTGGCGAAAATCGCCACCTGCTAATAATGGTTCTGATAGCCTGTGTTGCCATTGCATTGTTTTATGGCGCAGGACTGATGTGGGGACGCCAAACTAATCTGGCCATAGCAGAATACTGGCGATGGTGGGTAGTTCACCTGTGGGTTGAGGGTTTCTTCGAGGTCTTTGCCGTGGCTGTGATGTCTTTTCTTTTTGTTCGTCTTAAATTGATAAGAGTCACAGTTGCTTCTATCGCAGTAATATTTACTACTATAATATTCTTGTCAGGCGGGATTTTAGGGACCTTTCACCACCTTTATTTTACAGGCACACCAACTGCCGTTATGGCCATAGGCGCCTCCTTCAGCGCGCTTGAAGTAGTTCCCTTGGTGCTGGTTGGATATGAGGCCTACGATAATCTTAAAATGTATCGAAGTGCAGACTGGATCAAATCCTATAAATGGCCGATTTACTGCTTTATTGCAGTAGCTTTCTGGAACCTGGTGGGAGCAGGAATATTCGGATTTTTGATAAATCCCCCTATTGCACTTTATTATATGCAAGGACTTAACACAACTCCCGTACATGGTCACACTGCACTCTTCGGAGTTTACGGAATGTTGGGTATCGGCCTGATGCTTTTCGTGCTTCGTGATTTGGAAACCAATGTTGTCTGGAAGGACAGGTGGATAAAGTTTGCCTTCTGGATGATTAATATAGGCTTAATGGCTATGGTCTTATTAAGCGTACTTCCCATTGGTTTGGCTCAGACCGTCGCAAGTGTTCAGGAAGGCCTATGGTATGCTCGTTCTGCAGAATTCCTTCAACAGGATTATTTGACTGTCTTCAAATGGCTGAGGACAATTGGCGATACCATGTTCGCACTTGGAACTCTGGCCTTGGTCTGGTTTGTTTTTGGTCTAAAGACCGGATGGAGTATTGAAAAAGAATAGTCTGATAATTATTTGAACTATCATTTTGGAGGAGGCCTGAAATGCCCCATGGCATACATTTCAGACCTCCTTCTTTAATGCGAATTATGAAGAAAAACTGGCTTCTCTACAAAAAACTTCACCGCTGGCCGGGACTTGTTATTTCCTTTTTCCTTCTCTATTTCGGCATAACAGGAATATTCCTAAATCATCGGGAGACATTTTCTCATATTGATATCGGCAGGAAGCATCTCCCCGAAAGCTATCATTACGTTAACTGGAATAACGCCGCTCTTAAGGGAGCCCTGAACATTTCAGGCGATTCGATTCTAATCTATGGAGCTGTCGGAATCTGGATGACTGACTCTGCTTATGCTGACTACCATTGCTTCAATACCGGCCTGCCCGTAGGTTCAGACAACAGAAGGATATTTGATTTGCACCGGGCAGAGGATGGACATTTATATGCCGCTACTCAATTTGGATTATATGCCTTTGATAAAAATTCCAAGCTTTGGATTAGGTTTAATATAGATGAGGACATTAAGCGCTTTGTGGGTATTGAGAATATCGGTGACACCATCTACGCATTAAGCCGCTCCTATCTTTACAAGGGGAAATCAGAAGGCATTAATACGAATTTTGAAAAAATAGAGCTGAAAGCACCGGCTGATTTCCAACAAAGAGTGAGCCTTATGAAAACTATTTGGCAAATCCACTCAGGAGAGATATTTGGACTGCCCGGTCAACTCTTTGTCGATTTGCTTGGATTGCTGACTATTTTTCTATCGCTTACCGGTATAATCTGGTTTTTCTTTCCCGATTGGATAAAGCGCCGGCGAAAGAAAGATAAACCCCGAAAAACTATAAAAAAGATTTCTATATGGTCGCTTAGATGGCACAATAAAATTGGGGAATGGAGCTTTGTGTTTCTTACTATTCTGTATTTTTCAGGAATCTTCCTTAGACCACCCCTCCTGATTGCAATTGCTTATTCAGATGTTCCTCCTATCAAACACACATATCTGGATCAGCCCAACCCCTGGTATGACAAGCTTCGCGACTTACTTTATGATGAAGAAAAAAATATGCTTCTGGTCTCTACCTTAGATGGCATGTTCTATATGGATACAGATGACTTTACACTAAACAAGTTTGAAATCCAGCCCCCCATAAGCGTTATGGGAATAACGGTTTTTGAGCCATATCAAGATGGTGCTTACCTGATAGGTTCGTTTAGCGGACTCTTCCTATGGCATCCCTCAAAGACTGAAATAATAAATTACGTCACCGCTGAGCCTTATCAGGATAAAACGGGGGGAAGACCTACGGGTGATTATAAAGTCACAGGTTCAATAAATTACGGCCATAATAAGCGATACATGATTGATTACGATGCCGGAGCTCTTCCACTGGGACATCATTCCGCTTTCCCTCAAATGACTAATGACATAGTTGATAATTCAGGACTCTCCCTATGGAATGTTGCCCTTGAAATTCATACCGGCCGCTTCTTTTCCGTTATATTCGGCGATTTCTACATCCTAATTGTACCTCTTGCAGGTCTCGGAGCCACTACCGTGGTGATAAGCGGATATATTTTATATCGTAGAAAATACAAGAGAAAAAAATGTTGATGCAAGTCAAAAAAACAAAGGATTCATCTTTGTCTATAATGAATCCTTTGTTTAAAAGCTAAATTAAAAAAAAGCAAATAACCTTGATGCTGAGGATTAATCATCAATCTCCTGGCTGAAATCAGGCATTCCGTCCTCGGTCCATCTCAAGACCCTGGCGCGGGTATGACGGTTTGGGTCGTATAAAGATTCCCCATCTATCTCTTTATAATCGCGGGCATGGTAAATCATCACGTCTGTTTTACCATCTTCAGCAATTGTGAAACTGTTATGGCCGGGGCCAAAACGCTTAAAAGCCTCATTAGTATAAAATACCGGTACGGGGGATTTATTCCAGGAGGCGGGATTCAGGAGATCGGAACCAATCTCGGCCCACAACAAGCCCATGGCATAACTGGCGTCTGTAGCACTAGCCGAATAGGATATAAATACTTTGTTGTTTCTTATCAAGACTGCCGGCCCCTCATTCACATTGTATTTTTGCATTTCCCATTCATATTCAGGCTCAGTAATAACCACTTCTGGTCCTTCAAGAGTATAAGGATTTTTTAACTTTGCAATCATAAGTCCTGTGTTGGTAGGTATTGCACGCTCCGCCCACACGAGATAGCGCTGCCCCTTAAGCTCAAAAGTAGTCGCATCCAATGCAAAATCATCTCTTAGCGTCTGAATTTGTCCTTCTTCCACCCACTCTCCTTTAGTAGGATTATCTGAGGCATTAGACAAGACGTACATCCTAATTTTCCATTTATCTTCGGCAGAACCGGCTGCAAAATAAATATACCACTTACCATCAATACGATGGAGCTCAGGCGCCCAGATATGATTGCCCATAGGGCCGGATTCGTGCTTGCGCCAAACAACGACAGGTGCTGCTTCAGTCAAGCCTTTAATGGTTTTTGAACTTCGAATTTCTATCCGGTCGTATTCAGGTACTGTTGCAATAAAATAGTAAGTATCGTCTGAGTCCTTATACACCCATGGATCTGCTCTTTGTAAAGCAATAGGATTGTTAAATTTTATATCTTCCAGCTCCTGTCCTCCTCCCTTAGAAAGCCCGCAAGAAGGCAAAAGCCAGGACAGCGAAATTAGAAAAATTGGTAAAATTGACAATTTTGAGATTTTCATAGCTGATTTTTTAATGTTTCTTAAACATCAAAGTTACCAAGCCAGGCTAAGATAAAGGTGGACTATTGGGTAATAATCGTGCTAATATGTCCTCTTATGCCCATTAATTGTCGAAAACCAACACTTCCTTAAATTTGTTATAGACAGCTTCAACAACTTTTGACCTAAAAGTTTGTCTGCGCTCGAGCTCCAGCTCCAGTTCCACAACAAGTAACAATTTCTCGTCCCTGACATCTGTATATATTTGCGTAAGCATTTCATGAGCAGTCAAAGGCGCTATTTGCTTTTTCAAGTCTTCAATAAGCACGGCGCAGTTCTCAGGCAAGGCAGAAAGAGGAAATTTAATATTGTCAAAAATGGTCGTTTTGCCAATTACTTCAATACTCTTTTCCATAAAATAGCGGTTGGGCACCTGGGTAAAATCATCACCACTGTTCTCCGCTCTATCTATTCGCACGTAAAAGGTTCCAATGTGGAGAACCTTTCCCTCGTCATCACCTATACGAATATAATCGCCTATTCTGAAGGGTTTTTTCCTAAGCAAAATCATCCAGCCAAAAAATGACAGAAGCACGTCACGTATAGCAAATGCAAGACCTGTGGCAAGCAAACCCGCGAATAAAGTTATGTTACCAAGAGATACTCCTAATTTCGAAAGTATAAATAAAAAACCTATGGTATAAAGTGACCAACTGTATAATTTAGAATAGAAAATCCGCTCTTCAGGTTCAATGAAAATTTTGAATAGGCTTTTTTTTGTCAGTCTGAGAAATATGCTGATAGACAACCATATCGCGAGCATTAAAGAGCTAACATCGACAACTTTTTTCAGCATGTCCGACATCTTCAACACCTTGCTCCCATCCAAATACTTTAAAACCTCAAGCGCAGCCAACAACAAAACTACCGTAACTATTGGTACAAAAACAGACGAGAACTTAGATCGTTTACTTCGGATTTTAGCCATAAAGCATCAGAATAAATAAAGAAAAACAAATGACTACAAGGGAGTTGCAAGGAAGGCATTGTATGCAAAAAAAGAAAGGGCTGCCATCATTATGACAAGCCCTTCCTTAACCTTAACCCTAACCCGATACAAATATAGTACAATTTTAAAAAATATGCAAGCTTAGGGATGCAAAAAAAAAGATGTCAGCAAAGTGATTAATACTGTATATTACTCCAATTCCTTACAAAAAGGCCGGAGGCATTTGAAAGCAAATCAGTAAGCAATTATTAACACTATCCTAATGCTTAAAGTGTTGTACAAGTACTTAAATGTTCTATTTTTGCCGCTACAAAAACTGAAAATTATGAATATTGAATGGACAGAAAAGCTCTCGGTAAATAACCAGACAATTGATTCAGAGCATAAATCACTTTTCGATGCACTAGGCATGTATTATAAAGGAGTTCAGAACGGAGCATCCAAAGAAAGTTTACAGGCATTGCTCTCCAACCTGTCTGATTATGTAGTAACACACTTCAACAACGAAGAACGTTACTTGCTGGAAATAGGCTATTCCGATCTTCCAAAGCACAAAGAAGAGCATCGTGCCTTTACCGACAAGGTTAAGGAATTCATAAACAGCTACAATTCTGGAAAAGCGCCTGCATCTTATGAGGTAACTCATTTTATAATGGACTGGATTGTAAATCATATCAAACGAGAAGATATGAGATATGCACGCTATGCACAAGGTCGCTAATCTGTCCTTCTACCTAAGCTGAGCCTTAATCCATTTCATTATATAATGACGTGTTTCTGATGATATCCAGTGCTCATTAACCGGAGTTATCAGTGCCTCTTTGGGACCCTGAAGTAGGTTATAGACTATATAACTGGTGGTTGGCGGGCATACATCATCATTAAAGCCCCAGGTCATAAAAACCGGTACCTCAATTTGTCGGGCAAAATTTACCACATCAAAATAAGCCATAGTATTGATTTTTTCCGGAGTATCCATACCATCAAATTTTGTAAAAAAGTGAGGATAACCTCCGGCTCTGCCGGCCTTGTATCCTGCCATATCACTTAAGGCAGGATGAGCGGCAGCACAAGCAGTAATCCTGTTATCTAAAGCCGTAACCACCAATGCCAGAGCACCTCCCTGACTGTTTCCTTGGGCTATCATATTCTTTCCATCCCACTCAGGCAAAGAACTCAAATACTCTATAGCTCTAACACAGGAAAGATACACTTTCTTCATATAGTAATTGTCTCGATTGTCAAGACCGTTGACTAGGTAACTGTTATTAGCTGAACCAAAAGCGCGCCTTACCTCATCATACACCTCAATATCAATATCCGGCCGAATTCCATGGATTTCCATATCAAAGCGGATAAAACCATTTTCGGCATAAGAGATATCTTTCAAAGGATCCATTGGTTTAATGCCTGCTCCGGGCGGAGAAAAAACCACAGGATACTTCCCCCCGGTTTTGGGCTTAGTGAGGTATCCATAAACATACTGCCCTTTTTGGAATGCCTGAACTTTCACTAAATAGCAGTCAATCTTATCATTTGAATACTTGGGAACATATTCCCTCTCGACTAGCATAGGGCAAAGAGCCGCCTCTTTCTTTACTTCTTCCCAAAAAGCTGTAAAATCATCAGGATGATGCGTATAAGGCGTAAGTTTATCAGGCTCAAAGCCTAGCTTAATATGGTGCTTATAGATAGTCCCATCAAAGTTAACGCTTAGGCGGCAATCGAGGAATCCGGGTTCCGTCATCGTACCCGGAAAAATAGTTCCGACACCATTATTGCATATAACTGAGCCTTCTATATTCGCAGGCATCAGCTCAGGACCTATACTAAAGCTTATCTCGATACTATCTTGAAGTATTCCATACCGATATACTGAAACCTCGATCTCGGCGGCCTCATTTATCTTGTAAAGCCAATCACGGCTATCCGGAGTGCATGTCCACAAAACATCGCTCCGATAAGGATAATTCTGCCCGCACAAGACTATGGTTGCGAGCATAAATATAATATTAGCAGCCCCTCTTTTCATTAGTATATTTTTTGACATTTATGAGGCTAAAATACCAAAATAATAAGGTTGATTAACTTAATGAATCCAGATCTACATGCTTATGTCTGACATCCTTGCCTACGCTCAGGTAGATAGCGGCTTCAGCAATATTTGTAGCGTTGTCGGCAATTCGTTCAATATTTGAGGCGATAGACATCAAATTCAGGAAGGTCTTCATTTCTTCATGAGTCTTAACATGAGGCAACTTCTTTTTAACTATTTTTTTCACAAACGAGCGATGAAATTCATCAACAATATCGTCGTTTTTAATCGTCCAGATTGCATTGTCCATATTCTTGTCGGCCAAGGCTTGCAAAGCCCTCTCAACCATAGAAATGCTCATAATTAAAACATCATGAATAGTATCTGAAAAGCTGTAAAAGGTTTTATAGTCACGAATCCTTTTTATTTCATTGATTATATTGATGACTATATCACCTATCTTCTCAACATTAAGCGAAACCCTATAAACTGAAATAAGATTTCTCAGTTCGGTTGCGACGGGAGTATATAACACTATAATATTAATTACACTCTCGCTTATCTTAATCTCATACTCATTAATAGTCTTTTCATTCTTCTTTATCTCAGTAATATATCCCTCCAGTTGGCATTCAGACTCGTTTTCTATCACGGTCTCCAAAAGCCTAAGCTGCTTTAAAACCAGGGCTGTATAGGCTTCAAACTCATTTTGTAAATCCTTGAAGGCAATATCCTTATTTGTACTCATCATCCAAAGTTTAAATCATATTATCAACCAAATTTACCACTTATATAATTCTCCGTCCTTTGATCGGAAGGATTTGTAAAAATATTAGAAGTGTTGTCATACTCCACCAGTTCACCCAAATAAAAAAAAGCGGTATTATCACTTACGCGTGTGGCTTGTTGCATATTGTGGGTTACTATCACAATAGCATAATGCTCCTTAAGCTGATAGATAAGCTCCTCTATCTTCATAGACGAAATAGGATCCAGTGAACTGGTAGGCTCATCCATAAGCAAGACCTCAGGTTCAATTGCCAGGGCTCTGGCAATAGAAAGTCTTTGCTGTTGACCTCCCGAAAGGCTTCCTCCAAGTGAGCTTAGCCTGTCTTTCACCTCCTCAAAAAGTGCCGCCTGTGTTAAGGCCTTTTCACACACCTCGGCCAAATATTTCTTATCCTTTATTCCAACAAGTTTTAGGCCGGCCACTACATTATCAAAAATCGACATGGTGGGAAAAGGTGTAGGCTTTTGGAAGACCATGCCTATTTTACGACGAATCACAACCGGGTTAACTCCTTGTGCATAAATATTATCACCGTCTAAGAGCACTTCTCCGCTGACCGTAACATTTTTGGAAAGCTCATGCATACGGTTCAAAGCACGCAAGAAAGTCGATTTACCACAGCCCGATGGCCCAATAAAGGCGGTAACCTTGCGATTATATATTGGAAGAGACACTCCTTTAACTCCATACACTTCTCCGTATTTAACCGACAAGTCCTTAGTCAACATTTTAATGCTTGAATCCCAACTATCAGGAGTCTTCACCAAATCCTTATTATGCTTTTTTTTATTCTTTCCCACTACTATACTTATTAATCCAGTGAAAATATTAAATAGCTTACTTCCTCTTTCTATATAAAAAACGAGAAGCAGAAAACAAAACTATCACAAAGCCCAACAACACAATGCCGGCTCCCCAGCCCATGCTGTGCCATTCTTTGTAGGGACTTATGGCCAAACTGTACAGTCGCTGAGGAAGCGTGTCAACCGGACCAAAAATAAAACCTGTCCAATGATTAGGCAAATAGTTATTACCGAAAGAGGTAAATAACAGGGGTGCTGCTTCACCAACGGCACGCGCAAATGCTATCAAAAAGCCCGTTACCATACCCGATTTGGCTGCGGGCACAACAGTCGATAAAATCACTCGCCAACGGGGCAAACCAATAGCCAGTCCGGCCTCGCGTATCGACCAGGGGATATTGCTTAATGCACTCTCTGTAGAGCGTGCTATTATGGGTATCATTACTATCGCCAGCGCCACTCCACCGGCCAAACCAGAGAAGGTACCCATAGGTCTTACAATCAGGGTGAATGCTAATAAACCTTTGAGAATGGCAGGCATCCCGTTAAGGGTATCATTCATAACCCTCAAAAGGGGATTCAATTTGTGCTCGGGATACTCCGAAAGCATAATACCGGCACCTATACCAATGGGAGCCGCTATAATAAGGGATAATAAATCAACAACAGCAGTTCCCAAAATGGTGTGAACCAAACCGGTGGGTTGCCCCCGCATGGCACGCGTAGGTGAGCCCAATTCTTCAGTAAAGAAGTCGTAGTTTAATGCTCCTATCCCATTAACCACTACATAGCCAATAATAATCACCAGTGGAGTCAAAACCAAAATAGTTGATAGCGTAATCAAGGCTACCATAATTTTATCGTTAATACTCCTTTGCCTTAGTGATTTCCTGGCTTTTACCTGTTCCCACATTACTAATAATATTAAGCTGTTTTGCCTCCTCCAATCGCAAGCTTTTTGGTAATATAAGCAGCAAGCAGATTAACAAGCAAAGATATAATAAACAAAACCAAACCTATAGCCATCAAACTCGACAAGTGCAGACTGTTTACCGCTTCACGAAATTCATTTATTATTACTGATGGCATGGTTGCGGCCGGCCCAAAAATAGAAAATGGAAGCGTGTTCTTATTTCCTATGAGCATAGCAACAGCCATTGTCTCACCTATGGCACGTCCAAAGGCAAGGATACTTCCTGCCAATATACCTCCTCTGGCATAAGGAATCACCGCCATGCGAATTACCTCCCAATGGGTAGCTCCAAGGGCATAAGCAGCTTCACGTTGCTCCACCGGAACCTGATCGATAGCATCCTTTGTAAGGGCTGTTATAAATGGAATTATCATCAAAGCAAGGATTATAGTTGCTGAAACCATGCCGTAACCTATAGGATTTCCAAGAATTGGGAGCAAAGATGGATTATTTTCAATAGCCCAATTGTATATGGGCAAATAGACTGTTTCCCGCATCCATGGGGCAAACACGAATATTCCCCAAATACCTATTACAACACTGGGAACTGCAGCAATCAAATTCACCATGTTGTCAATCATTTTTCCCAGCCAGGGAGCTGCATATTCAGATATAAAAACGGCTATAGCTACGGCAGGTAAAAAAGCCAGAGCCAACGAACCTACGCTTGTTACAGCTGTTCCAAACAAAAAGGGCAAAGCGCCAAAGGTGCGGTTTACCCCTGGATCCCAGACCTTCCCTGTTATAAAACCAATAAATCCGAATTCTTTAATGGCTTCCCAGCCATCAACTATGGTAACTAATGCCAATCCGGCAGTCATCAAAATAATACTTAGCCCAAGAACAATAATTACAGTTAAAAAAATTCTATCGCCCAACCAGCTATAAATTGCAGGAAGGGGCTTCTTGGGTATATGCTTTATATCCATTATTTAATTTTTTACGTAGAAATTTCGTTCAATTATTCAACACTTGCAACAGCAGTATCACCATTAGCGATTTCATTGTCCCGCCCTAGCTGGAATTCATCCAAAACCTGCTGTCCGATTTTTTCTCCTTCCCATTTTATCTCCGCTATCATTGCTATATTTTTCTCTACTGCAGTTTGAGGTAATCGCGCATAGCCAAGAAGTTCTGACAATTCCTGTCCTTGGGTAATAGCCCAAACTAAAAACCTTACTACTTCAATTGCTTCACTCCTGCTTTTGATAGCATTGTTCTTATCGAGATTTTCATGTACCATTATCCATGTAAAACCTGCAATTGGGTAACCATAGGCTGCCGGAGTATTAGTAAAAAGCACCCTGGTATCGGCAGGAAGTTCAATATTGGCTGCCTCTGTGGTGGCTTCAAAACTCGGTTCAATAATATTACCCGACGAATTAATCACCGACCCGTAGGGCATATCGTTTAGAATGGCATACGAAAGGCTGTTATATCCAATTGCACCCGGAGAATTCATAACGGCTCCCGCAACTCCCTCATTGCCGCTACCGCCAACACCAAGCGGCCATTTAACACTTGTACCCGAGCCGACAGTAGTTTTCCATTCTTGGGAAACACTACTTAAATAGCTTGTCCAAATATTGGTTGTCCCCGATCCGTCCGATCTGTGAACTATGGTTACAGGCATCGAACGGAAATTAATACCCGGATTTAACTCAGCTATTGCCGGGTCATCCCAATTAGTTATTTTTCCAAGAAAAAGATTAGTTAGCACCTCAGAATTGAATACTACTCCTTTACCAACTCCGGGGATATTATAGGTAGGCACAACATCTGCAAGTGTAACGGGCATATTAAAAGCTCTTCCACCTGTCGATTCTTCGATTAAGGCAAGAACCTCGTCATCAAGAAAAGCTTCCGACATACCAAACATAATGGTTTGCTCAACAAACTGGCGAATTCCTCCGCCTGAACCGATGGATTGATAGTTTACTGTAATACGTTTGTCGGTAAGAGTACGGTATTCATCTGCCATTGCAGTAATAAGAGGTGCAGGAAATGAAGCTCCGGCTCCTATAATATTCAGCTTCTCCTCAGACGATTCGCTGCCTTTGCGCACACATGCAGACAAAGCAAACGAAATTACTATACTTATCACTACTCCAAGTGCACAAAGGGAGTTTTTCTTACGCATCCTCTTGATTTTATCACTTTGTAAATTCAGCGGTAAAAATAACACCGTTATGTTAACTGTATATTACGAGTATGTAAGTTGTATGTTAACGAGCGTCATGGCAGTATTGTTGATTTAGTCTTCCCTATTTCAATTGCCCTAATATAAGTCTGTCTATAAGGCAATCAGGCAAAATCCTACGCAAAAAAAGAATGGGCTTTGCAAGATAACCTGCCGAATAACGAGCTTTCGGTCGCTTAACCTTTATTGAATTGTAAATTAATGCTGCAATAACAGTAGCCTCAGAGTGTTTATGGTCAGTGCTGCCAAAAATCCGTGTCAACTTTTCTACCATGCTTCGATAAACACCGTCCGCTGAAGTCTTTAGCAAATTATCCCGGGCTATGCTTCCCCATTCAGATTTTATCAAACCCGGCTCAATTAATATAACATCGATACCAAATAGTTTTACCTCGTTGCGCAAACTGTCACTAAGCCCTTCAATGGCATATTTGCTGGCATGATACCAACCGCCAAAAGGAGAGGCTATCTTTCCTCCTATAGATGATATATTAACAATTTTCCCCCACTTATGCTCTCTCATATATGGAAGCACCAGTTGAATTAAGCGTGCTACACCAAAAACATTCACTTCCATCTGATATTTAGCAGAACTTATAGCTACATCTTCAAGTGCACCATAGAACCCGAAACCTGCATTATTAATAAGGATATCGAGACGACCTTCCTTTTCGACTATATACTTAACTCCCCTAACCATCGATTCATCGTCGCTCACATCCATCGACATAGTTTCAATTCCATGGGCCTTTAGTTCTTCCATTCTTTCTATTCTGCGGGCAGCTCCATAAACCTTGTACCCTCTTTCAGCCAACAACACGGCTGTAGCCTTTCCAATGCCAGCTGATGCTCCGGTAATTAAAACAACACGCTCCATAATTATATTTTAGTTTTTTAAAACAACAGTATAACAAAATTTCGACAATTATTCCTGCTTCTTGCCTTTTTTTAATTTTCCGCTCGTTAAGATCAAACTGAAAGATAGAATAAATATAGTGAGCATGCTACTAATGCTTCTTTGTAAAGGCCTATTATTCACAGAAAAGTTTTCGATTCCTTTCTAATCATTAATCACACACCAGTAATTAAGTCGCTTAAGGATGTTTTTGTCAAATCCACCCATTTATCTGTCGTAGAGCTTCTGAAAGCAGAAGATCCGATCCTGCAAGATAGATTGTAGCAAAAACACAAAAGCCTGTAAATCATACGATTTGCAGGCTGTTGATTTTGTTTAATTTCTCTTTTGTCGGGGTGAGAAGATTCGAACTTCCGACCCCTACGTCCCGAACGTAGTGCGCTACCGGACTGCGCTACACCCCGATTTTGAAAGTGCAAATATAAAAAATATATGCTGCTACAAGTAAAAAAACAGCATTATATTTGATTCAGGGGGATAGAAGTTAAATAATTCAGCCTCTACGACAAAGTAAGCTAAAGGCTGTAAATGCAACGATGCGCTATCTATAAGTCTTATTTAAAAGAACGCTGTCGGCTATTACCATAGCTGCCATGGCTTCTACAATTGGCGTAGCACGGGGCACAACACAAGGGTCATGTCGCCCTTTGGCTTTCATCACCACCTCATTACCTTCTCTGTCAACTGTATTCTGATCTTTCAGTATGGTGGCTACCGGCTTAAAGGCTACCCTAAAGTAGATATCTTCACCATTGGATATTCCTCCCTGTATCCCTCCGGAGCGATTCGTACGTGAGTGTACACGCCCATCCTCCATATAAAATTCGTCATTATGCTGCGAACCAAGCATTTCAACGGCGCTGAATCCACTACCATACTCAAAGCCTTTAACTGCATTAATGCTCAACATAGCCTGCCCCAGGCGGGCATGAAGCTTATCAAACACAGGGTCACCCAAACCAACAGGTGCATTGGCAATGACGCAGGATACAATACCTCCAACCGAATCATGATCTCGTCGCACACCATCAATGTAAGCTATCATCTGCTTAGCCATATCAGGATCAGGACAACGGACAATATTAGTCTCAGCAAGAGTCAGGTCGAGATCCTTATAACTCTTGGTTACTTTTAAGGATCCCACCTGCGACACGTAGGCCTGCACTGTAACTCCCAACTCTTTCAACATAAGCTTGGCCACGGCTCCGGCAACAACCCGGGCAATAGTTTCGCGGGCCGAGCTCCGTCCTCCTCCCCTATGGTCGCGGATACCATATTTGCTTTGATATGTATAATCAGCATGAGAAGGACGGAAAATATCCTTCAGATTATCATAATCGCGCGAGCGCTGATCTTTGTTCCATATTACAAAGGCCAGAGGAGTACCGGTTGCCACACCGTCAATATGTCCGGAAATAAACTCTATCCTATCCGACTCGTCGCGGGGACTAGTAATCTCGGATTGTCCGGGCCGTCGCCTGTCAAGTTCGTGCTGAATAAATTCCATATCAAGCTTCAGGCCCGGGCTTACTCCTTCAATTATTCCTCCCACGCCTTTGCCGTGTGACTCACCAAAGGAAGTCAACTTATATAATGTTCCAAATGAATTACCTGCCATAGTCTGTTGATATTTGTTTGTTCAAAAATAGAGCATAGAGCTGAAACTTCAAAATAGAAAATGCGCTAAGGCAGTTCTAGCCCGCACAAAAAAAGGGAGCCACTTTTCAGCAAACTCCCTTATTATAGTATAAAAATATTGCTTAGCAACTGCAACCTGAACCGCAACCGCCTCCATGAGAGTGGTCATGACCATGACTGTGTCCGCAACCACATGAATCACCAACAAGCTCATCTTCGGTAGCCTCGCGAACAGACAATATCGAACCCGAGAAATACAGGTCATCTCCGGCTAGAGGATGGTTGAAGTCCATTTTCACAACCTCATCACTCACCTCGAGAACAATGCCATTTAGGCGATTACCATTTGCATCTTGCATGGGAACAGTATTTCCAACTGCAAGCATCTCCTCATCAATAGAGCCGTTTACTTCAAAAATGTTCTTTGGCAAATCGACAACTGCATCTTCGTTCACCTCTCCATAAGCTTCTTCAGAGCTAAGACCAAACTGGAAATTTTCACCGGCAGCCATTCCTTCAAGCTTATTCTCGAACATTTCTATCATCCTTCCGGCGCCAAACAAGAATTCAAGTGGAGCGTCGGCTGTAGTTTCTTCAATCATTTCACCATCAGCTCCATTTACTCTAAGTTGATATGTCAACGAAACAAATTTATTTCTTCCAATCTTCATGATATCACTTTTATTAGTTTTCTGAATTTTACAAACTTGTATAAGTTTGCAAAGAAACGGAGATTTTGCCTATTGTCAAAATGTGAATCGAAAAATCCTGCTCTTTAACACTTTTTTAACCGTCAAAAAAAGGACTACACACTTGATGTGAAGTCCTTTTAGATGCTGTCAGGCAAGTGCTCTAAACTATTTCTTTTTAAATAGCGACACAATCCACAACAAAATCACGGCACCTACTGTAGCAGAAATCAATTGCCATAGCAAACCGCCTCCTCCAACACCTAATTGCGTGAACAACCATCCACCTATTAGACCGCCTACCAAACCAATAATAAGATTAAGAATTAATCCTTGTCCGGCACCTTTCATAATCCGACTTCCAAGAAAGCCTGCAAGCAGACCAACCAATAATGATAACAATAGACCCATGACTTTAAATTTTATAGTTAAACAATAAACCAATTAATAAATTTACTACTATTTTTGACTAAAAATAATTATAGGTGATTAAATGCATATTAACTGTTGCTGAAAACCTAAAAGACAACATTATAATGCATATAACAACAACTTTTCACAATGGTAAACAAAGTAGTTATTATAACAGGAGCATCATCAGGTATCGGTCTGGCCTGTGCCAAAGAGTATGCAAGCCGGGGTGCTGCTGTTTCAATTTGTGCTCGTTCGACCGATAAGCTTGAAGAAATCAAAAATGAACTTCAATCTGCCGGCCACCGGATATTGGTTACTCCAGCCGACGTTAGCAAAGAGGAAGATTGCAAGCGTCTTATAGAAAACACAGTTAAGGAGTTTGGCAAAATTGACATTCTTATAAACAATGCGGGCATCTCAATGAGGGCGCTGTTTGTTGACGTAGATCTCGCGGTGATGCATAAACTGATGGATGTTAACTTTTGGGGAACTGTCTATTGCACCAAATATGCCCTTCCCTATATTCTCCAACAAAAGGGCTCAGTGGTGGGCGTTACATCTATTGCAGGGTTTATCGGACTACCCGGAAGAGTGGGGTATTCAGCATCCAAGTTTGCTATTAACGGTTTCCTGGAAACCATACGCGTCGAAAACCTCAAGACGGGGCTGCATGTAATGGTAGCGGCTCCGGGCTTTACTGCCTCCAACGTGCGCAAAACGGCCCTCACAGCCGACGGGTCGGCACAGGGAGAGACGCCACGCCACGAAGAAGATATGATGTCGGCCGAAGAGGTAGCCGTACACATGGTTAAGGCGATAAACAGGCGCAAACGTACGCTGGTTCTTACCTTCGTTGAGGGAAAACTCACGGTTTTCCTCCGTAAATGGCTTCCTTCGCTTGTCGATTATTTTACCTACAAATTTATGGCGCGTGAACCAGACTCGCCCTTCAAATAGAACATCGCTAAAATGCTTTATAACAAGAGTGAAATCAAGGTGCGCTATGGTGAGACAGACCAGATGGGCGTAGTGAATAATGCTGTTTACCCTTCATGGTTTGAGATTGGGAGAACGGAGCTTTTCGATGAGCTAGGTCTTCCCTATAGTCAGATGGAGAAAAGGGGTATTATGCTTCCCCTTTCTGAGTTATATGTAAAGTACCTGAGTCCCGCTCTATATGGGGAAATTGTAAGTATCGAAACCACGGTTGATACTTTCCCGGGCGTTCGCATCGTATTTAACTACAAAATAAGTTGTGGCCAAAGATTAATTGCGACCGGTCATTCTGTGCAGGCCTTTATAAGCGCCGAGACCCGACGACCAATACGCATACCCGACTGGCTGAAAGACACACTACTTCCCCATTTTGGTGAACCGGAGATTTAAACAGAAAAGAAGACTTTATGTCTTCAGAATTATTACATACTTACAAGTCAATGAGCTTAAAGAAAGTTCGGCATAAGAAAACCGAGAACAATTTTCCTATGCCGAACTATTTTTACAACTAAGACTTAGCCCGAATACGGCTTAAAAGTCCTTAGTCCACTATCTTCATTTGCTTACAGCTTCTTTAATCCCTTGGCTTGAGAGGGATCTGTAATCTCAATCACACTGATAGCATATCCTCCACCGGGGGCACAAAGCTGCTTGAGCTTGGACTTGCTGTTTACTATAACTTTACGGATTTTATATGCCTGCGGATTATCCTTGTAATGAGCGTCCTTTGCATCAGCATAAATTGTGGCCACATAGCTTTTGCCTGCATCCAGGAAATCAAAGCTAATCCTGGAGGTATAGCCATTTTCATCAACAGTACTTCCAATAAACCAGTTTGCACTTCCTTTAGCTTTGCGTGCTATTGTTATATAATCGCCGGGTTCGGCTTCCAAAACCTTTGTATCATCCCAATCTACGGCAACATCCTTTATAAACTGGAAGGCATCCAAAAACTGATTGTAATGCTCTGGCAAATCGGCAGCCATTTGCAAGGGACTGTACATAGTAACATAAAGAGCTAACTGTCGGGCAATAGTAGTACGCACCCACGAGTCATTATCAGGATTCAGCTTGCTAATAACAGTAACAAAAATTCCGGGCGTATAATCCATCGGCCCACCGATCAGTCGCGTAAATGGAATAATGGTAGTGTGATCCGGTTTGCTTCCTCCAAAAGATTCATATTCAGTACCACGGGCAGATTCGTTAGCCAGCAAGTTGGGATAGGTTCTGGATAGACCGGTAGGGCGAACTGCTTCATGCGCGTTCACCGCAATTTTATATTCAGCTGCCTTCTCTATGGCATAAATATAATGATCTACCATCCATTGCCCGTAGTGATGTTCTCCGCGAGGAATAATATCGCCAACGTATCCACTCTTAACAGAGTTATATCCATTGTCAACCATGAACTGATACGCCCTGTCCAGATGACGCTCATAATTGCGCACCGAGCTGGATGTCTCGTGATGCATCATAAGTCTGACCCCTTTAGATGCAGCGTAGTTATTCAACATCTTAACATCAAAATCAGGATAAGGAGTAATAAAATCGAAGACATAGTCTTTGGATTTACCAAACCAGTCTTCCCATCCCACATTCCATCCTTCAACCAAAACGGCATCAAAGCCATGCTCTGCGGCAAAATCTATATAAGTTTTAACATGCTCATTGTTGGCAGCATGGCGACCATTGGGTTGAACTTTAGAATAATCCGTCAAGCCCAGTTTTACAGAAGTCAAATCACTATAGGCCCAACTGCTTTTCCCTGTTATCATTTCCCACCAAACGCCAATATACTTAACAGGCTTAATCCACGAAGTATCCTCATATTTGGTAGGTTCATTCAAGTTAAGAGTAATATTAGACTCCAAAATTCCGGCAGCCCTATCGCTCACTATTATTGTACGCCATGGCGTTTCGAAGGGAGTCTGCAAATATCCTTTATTTCCCTGTGCGTCTGGTGTAAGGTGTGATTCAAAGACCATATTCTTATCATCCAAATCCAGATGCATACAACTGTAGCCTATCAAAGCGGCCTCATGTAGGTTAATATATAAACCCTGGTCGGTTTTCAACATAAGAGCTGTCTGCACACCGGTCTCAGAAAAAGGAGTCTGCGAAGCGTTAGGAGTTATTGCACTCTTCATCAAGCCACGGATTTCGCTAAGCCGAGAAGTGGTATAATCATACTCTTGTGTATCGTAATCACCCGGAATCCAAAACGCGATATGGTCGCCCGTCATCGCGAAGCGGGTACGTTCTTCGGCAATCACGAAATAGTTGAGATTGTCCTGTTCCGGAAACTCATACCTAAAACCCACACCATCATTGAAAGCCCTGAATCGAATCAGGATACTCCTGTCGGTAGAGCTTTGCTTAAGGGTAATAGCCATTTCATTGTAATGGTTGCGAATACTCTTCCATTCGCCCCATACAGGCTCCCATGTTTCGTCAAATGTGCTGCGTTGTGCTTCAACTAGTTCAAAGCCGTCAAGCAAGGCTGGCGCATCTTTAAGCTCAAGTCCCAGGCTGCTTTCGTTGATAACAGCCATGTTTTTGTATTCCACCTTATAGTAAGGAATACCGTCTTTTAGATCAAAGTGTAGAACTAGGTTTCCATTTGGGGATTTCAACACTTCCGCATTCAAATTGAAGGCAGATAATAAAACACTGATCATTAGATAAAAGATTTTTCTCATACACTATTAAATATTAATTAAAAAAACAAATGCTTAATCATCCAACTTGCAAAGCCAATGACCACTAAAATAATAATAGTGGCACCGGCAATTCTATTGATCCAGAATAGTCTTCTTAAATTTACCGCGCTTCTAAAAAAGCCTACCACAGAGGTCAGTAAAAACCACCATGCAGCTGCCCCGAGAAATACACCCGTGATTAAAACCAGCTGCCCATAAATCCCGGAATTTGTCATAACAACACCAAATCCGGCAAAAAAGGCAATAAAAAGAAAGATAGCAAGAGGGTTTGAAAAGGTTAGCAAAAAAGTTGACACATAGTCTTGCAAATAACTATTCTTACTCTTTCCGCTTCGCTGTTTACGAAGCTGTTTTGCAGGGTTGGAGCGAAATATATGCCAGCCCAGGAGTATCAGAATTATGGAACCGAAAACCTGAATCCAAACAAACTGTTCTTCAATGAAGGTAACTATAAAAGAGAGGCTAAAGCCTGCAATAATAGCGTAAATTATATCAGAAGAAGCAGCCCCCAAACCCGACACAAAGCCCGACAGGCGACCTCTTTGTAGGGTCCTTTGAATGCACAAAACGCCAATCGGGCCTAAAGGGACTGAGGCCGAAAAACCAACAAGCATTCCATCTATTATTCCTTTCCATACCATTATGCAAATATCTTAAAAATTTTCATAGCCCTAAAACATTCTATTGTCAAAAAACTCCTTTGCAAACATCATCTGATTTAATATTTGCTTAAATTTATAGGCTCGAAAAAGAGGCTGCTAAATTTTGCATGCTTAGGCGCTTAAAATAAGCTTATTAATATGAGATATAAGTAGGCACATCATTTTTAACTATATATTTCTTAACATAGAGTTAACAAACAGAGAGGCATTATATAAGAATATGGAAGTAGTTTTGCGTGCAAAATCGAGATTTTAATAAAAAACCTTTCATATTACCCTAATATTAAGTGATAGAAGAAACCAAATATATTGAGTAATATCTTATTTATTAAACCGGTGAACCTGAAATAATGGAAAACGTTTATTTAATTCTTGTAATCATTCTTTTTGTTCTGGCCATTTTCGACCTTGTAGTCGGGGTTTCAAATGATGCTGTAAATTTTGTCAACTCAGCAGTTGGTGCCAAGGCTGCACCATTTAAAGTTATTATGGCCGTTGCCGCCCTGGGAGTTTTTATTGGTGCAACATTCTCAAGCGGAATGATGGAAATCGCACGAAAGAGCATGTTTCACCCCGAAATGTTCTTCTTCGAGGAAGTGATGATTATATTTCTGGCGGTAATGATTACCGACGTAATTCTGCTCGACCTTTTCAACGCCTTCGGGATGCCGACATCAACCACTGTCTCTATCGTATTCGAGCTTTTGGGTGCTGCTGTCGGGGTAGCCTTAATAAAGGTGGCAAATAACCCGGAAGTGCCGATGAGCGAATATATAAACTCGGCTAAATCACTGGCTATTATTGCAGGTGTTTTGATATCTGTAGTTATTTCATTCACTGCCGGCGCCATTATCCAGTATATTACAAGGGCAATTTTCTCTTTTAATTACGAAAAACGCTTTAGGTATTTAGGGTCACTGTGGGGCGGTTTTGCAATTACTGTCACTACTTATTTCCTGCTTGTCAAAGGAGCTGATGGCTCATCCTTTATGACCGACGAAGTCAAGGCCTGGATAAAAGAAAACTCGAATACCATTTTCCTGTTCAGTTTTATTGGATGGACTCTTATTCTTCAGATATGCCACTGGCTCTTTAAAATTAATATATTGAAGTTTACTATACTGGTTGGTACTTTTGCTCTGGCTATGGCCTTCGCCGGAAATGATTTGGTCAACTTTATAGGAGTTCCCATTGCAGGTTTGGATTCTTACCTTCACTATATAAATACACCCGGGGCAAGACCCGACACCTTGTTGATGAGCTTCCTTTCCGAACCGGCCCAGACCGAGACCTATATTCTCTTAATTGCCGGTCTGGTAATGGTTATAACATTGTTTACCTCGAAGAAGGCAAGGCGTGTAATTAAAACAGAAGTTGACCTTGGTCGCCAAAGCGAGGGAGAAGAGCGTTTTGGCTCATCATTCTTTGCTCGTTCTTTGGTTCGCGGCTCTCTTTCACTATCCAAATCTGTATCTAAAATAGTGCCTGCCAGGCTTAAAAACTATCTGGACAAACAGTTTGAACAACCTGATAGAGAACAGGCAGCAGTGAAAAAAGGTGCTCCTGCATTTGACCTTTTAAGGGCCTCTGTCAACCTGGTGATAGCCAGTATTCTGATAGCGAGTGCCACTTCCCTGAAACTACCACTCTCAACCACTTATGTTACATTTATGGTAGCAATGGGAAGCTCCCTGTCCGACCGTGCCTGGGACAGAGATAGTGCGGTTTATCGAATTACCGGAGTGCTTTCAGTAATAGGAGGCTGGTTCTTCACGGCATTCTCTGCCTTTACAGTTGCTTTCTTAGTGGCTATAGCCCTTTCTTATGGAGGACTATGGGTCTTATTTGGAATGCTTGCCCTCGTTATTTTTATCTTGGCAAAATCTCACCTCTTAAATAAGAGTCAGGATTCAGAACAAATCATTGATAATGAAGCTGAATTTGAGGAAATTGATGGTTTTATTGTCTCAGAAAAGGTGCAGGAGCAGTGCAAGTTAAACGTTACCGATGTTCTGACTAATGTGTCTGAATTTTACACAAAAACACTTAAAGCTTTTGAGAGGGAAGATCGTAAGCTCCTGAAAGATACTGCAAAACAGGTTAATGCTCTTAGTCTGCGCTCGAAGAAGATGCGCTCAAATATTTACAAAACAGTGCGCAGGCTTCAAGAAGAGAACATCGATTCAGGACTATACTATGTTCAGGTACTTGACTACCTAAGGGAGACGGCTCAATGCCTTACTTTTATTACAAATCCATGTTGGGATCACCTCAACAATAATCATAAACCTTTTAGCGATGAGCAGTTTGCCGATTTCAGGTCTTTGCAGCAAAGGGTGAAAAACATTATTGATGACTCGGTGGAGATGATCGAGTCAGGAAATTTTACAGAAATTGAAAGAGTCTTAAAGGCTCAGTCTGTAATCCTTGAACAAATCAGAAACTTGAGAAAAACTCAGCTTAAAAGGATAAAGAAAGAAAAATCCGGAACTAAGGTAAGCATGTTATATTTGGGAGTACTTCACGAAACTCAAAGTATGATGTTACACCTGGTGAACCTTGTTAAAGCTAATCGTGACTTTGCTGCCTATCTAAAATAGCAGGGAGAAAGCTAAGAGTATAAAAAACAAGCGCGGTAGCTAAATGCACCGCGCTTGTTTTATCTGGTAATCAAATTGATATCATCAAGAAGTTTGTCTTTATACGACTTTCCTATCGGGATTATCTTATTGCCGCCCTCTGCCTTAATAATTACCGAGTTATCTTCAATCGCGTTAATCTTACTAGAATTAACGATATACGACCGATGTATCCTCATAAACTTGTCGGCAGGCATCTTATCAGCAATGGATTTCATAGTAAAGTGAATGGTAAACTTTTCGCGGAAGGTATTGACCACTACGTAATTCTCTAATGCCTCTATCCACAAAATATCATCGTATTTCACTCGTACCAGCGATGAGTTATTCTTAATAAATATTTCCGTGCTCTGCTTAACCGGATTCTCCTTCTTGTCAAAACGCTCACGAGCCCTGTTTACGGCCTTAATAAAACGGCCGAAAGTCACCGGTTTCAAAAGGTAGTCAGTTACGTCATATTCATAGGATTCTAAAGCGTACTTTTCCTGAGATGAATAAATAATAATCTGAGGAATAACATTTAAAGCTTTAAGGAACTCAATACCCGACATCTCAGGCATTTCAATATCAAGGAAAATCAGGTGAATCGGTGTTGCTTCACTATTGTTAAGCATGTTAACAGCATTCACTGCACTGGAAAACGAGCCCATCAGATTTAATCCCTCCGTACGGTTGACAAACTCTTCAACTATTTTAATTGAGAAATTGTCATCATCAACAATAATGCAATTCATAGATTTAGATTTTGCCCAAAATTATAAAATAAAACATACAATCATGGCGAAATTATCAATTTTCGTTGTAAAGTACTAAAAACAATTGATAAACAGCCAAAAATGATGCTTTTTTTAGATATCAAGAGCCCTCGCAAAAAGGAAGGAAGCAATCTGATAAAAGTCTTTCAGAATAATGAAACCCGACAGGTACAAAAAAAAAGAGAGCCGCTTTTTAACCAACCCTCTTTTTTTCTTTTCCTGTAGTCCCCGGTCTAGTTAACTGAATCTGTCAGTTCGCTACCAGCTTTAAATTTAACTACTTTTTTTGCAGGAATTTTGATTTCCTTACCGGTTTGAGGATTACGACCGGTGCGGGCGCTTCTTTCAGAAACTAAGAAAGAGCCAAATCCTACTAGTGTAACGCGATCTCCACTTTTAAGAGCGTCGGCTGTTACTTTTAAGAAAGCATCTAAAGCTTTTTTTGAATCTGCCTTGGTTAAACCAGAATCCCCGGCGATTGCGTCAATTAATTGAGCTTTGTTCATAATAGTTATTAAATTTTAGGGTTAAAAACTAAAATGGTTTTTAATCTTACCTTCACAAATATAGAGTATTTATAGTGTCTTCCAAATATACAGACAAAAAAAATGCGCTAAGACCCGCATTTTTTCTGATACTTGCCAAAAAAGCAGATGAAAAAAAATGTTAAAACTATTTATAAGAGACTATTTAGCAGAAATCATTAAATTTTATAAACAGCTTAATTCGAGATTATTAACTTATTCTCTATCATCCTATTGTTGAACTGCTGTATAATAGCCTTCATCAAAAGCAGCTCCTGCTGTGGCTCGGGCACTTTCCCGATAAGATTATTTGCAAGCATCGGGTCTTCTTCCATATCATAGAAGGCAATTAGTCTTTTACCATCAAAATAAAGCGCCCAACCATTCATAACAAACTGGAAAGTCTCATTGACATAATTCAAAACAAAGCGCTTATCGTCAAACCCTTCGTCAATCAGGCTGCTTCCGAAGCTGATAAATGAGCCCTCATAGCCCAGAAGATGCATTATCGTTGGGAATATATCAACCTGCTGAGCCAGTTTGTTATTCAAGCCTTTCAGACCCAGACAAGGAGCGTGAATCATGATAGGAATGGCAAATCCGTTAACATTTGTCATATACTCAGGATAGTGTGATGGAACGCTATGATCAGCGGTAATTACAAAGATTGTATTATCATACCAATCCTGGTCTTTTGCCTTTTCAAAAAAACGACGCAGCGCCATATCTGTGTATCCGACGCACTGGTGCAAAGGCAAAGTGCCTTTGGGAAAAACACCTTCGTATTTTTCGGGTACCCGAAAGGGATGGTGAGAAGAAACCGAAAAAATGCATGACACGAAAGGCTCGGGAAAACTACCCAGTTTTTCAGCAAAAAACTCAAAGAAGGGCTCATCCCATATTCCCCAGTAGCCATCAAACTCCCGGTCATTGCCAAATTCAGTCTTGCCATAATAATGATCAAAACCTGTCAGGCGGGCAATCGCATCAAATCCCATGGAACCGTTAGGGGCACCATGAAAGAAAGAGCTATGATAGCCGCAATCATTAAGAAGCCCGGCTAATCCATTTATTTTATTGGATGAATACTCTGAAGAAATATAGGGTTGCACTAAGGCCGGGAATGATGCCAGTATTGATGGCATTGCATCTATTGATTTCCTCCCGTTGGCAAAAGCATTTGAAAAAGTAAGTGAATGCTGCATCAAGGAGTCCAAAAATGGAGTATAACCTTTGTAATTGCCCTTATCCAAATGAGGATTCAAATAAGCAGAATGTTCACGATTAAAGCTTTCGAGGATAATTACAACAACATTCATCTTATTAAAAGCGGAATCGCCCGAACTAAGATGATATTCAGGTGTAAATATCTCATCCAATTGCTCCTCGGGAATATAAGAGGTCAGCTCAAAAGTCTTCTTTCCAAAAGTTCTTAGCACACTAAAGGGGGTGTTTAGCACTATAGCCATCTCTTCGGGTGAATTAACAAATTTGCCTGAATTGCTCATATTAATCGGCCGGGTGCTATGCCTGTAGCCACCACGAATACCTACAATGGCCAATCCCGCAAAGATTCCAAGAAACAGCAACGAACAAAGACCATACAGCCACGGGGATTTGATACGCATAGGCTTTGGTTTAAGCGCATCGTAGAGAAAGTACATGAGAAGTACCACAACTATCCAGAACAAAAAGGCATACCAATAATCGTACAAAAAGCGTATCCACAGGCCGGGCATGTTATCTTCATTTTTAAATATGTCGAAAATACTCCAGGTAGTTCGTTTTAGAGTAAAGCGATAATAAATAAAATCAAAAACATTGGCTGCCAGGCCCAGGCTATTGCTAATAAGAAAGAGCCACTTGAGCATCGATTGGTACGCGCTTTTGAACTTAAACCTGAAAGGCAGAAGATAAAGCAGCAGGTACAGCATATTGATATACAAGAGGGCGCTGATGTCAAACATAAGGCCTCCTTTCATAATTGTCAGGAAACCGCTAAAGGTGACATTCGGGAAAAATCCGATATTGAAAAGGTAGAATGCAATTCTGGAAACGGAATAGAGTAGCATCATTAGCGCTACTCTATATACTAATACAATATATTCGTTAACTTCTTTCGCAGGCTTCATTTCAAAAATGATTAAAGCTGCAAATTTAGCAAATAATTGATAATTTGTTTACAATAAAGAAATATTGCTTATACCAGGAAGATATTGTTTTTTCGACACACTTCGCGCATATCGTCCGGCCATATACTAGCCTGTATCTCGCCTATATGCGCCTTACGAAGGAAAAACATACATAGGCGCGACTGCCCGATTCCACCTCCTATGCTTGGTGGCAATTCGCCATTTAAGAGTCGCTTATGAAACATAAGCTGAGAGCGATGCTCTTCTCCCCTCTCACGAAGTTGCTTAGCCAATACCTCCGCGTCAACCCTTATTCCCATAGACGATATTTCAAAGGCTCGTCCCAGAATGGGATTCCACAATAGTATGTCGCCATTAAGTCCTTTATGACCATTCTCCGTGGGCGTACTCCAATCGTCGTAATCGGGGGCGCGTCCATCGTGAGCTTCGCCGTTAGACATTATCCCGCCTATCCCAATAATAAAAACAGCACCATGCTTGCGCACTATCGCGTCTTCCCGTTCTTTTGAACTTAGGTGGGGATACAAATCATAAAGATCCTGTGCATGAATAAAGGTAATCTCTTCGGGCAAAATTGGGCGAATCTGAGGATATTTTTCATAAACAACAAACTCGGTGCGTTTCATTACCTCATAAATGCCGCTCACAACTTTTTTCAGATAATCCAGGTTGCGTTCCTTAACAGTGATATGTCTTTCCCAATCCCACTGATCAACATAGATGGAGTGAGTATTATCCAAATCTTCGTCGGGGCGGATTGCATTCATATCAGTGTATATTCCAAAGCCGGGCTCTATGTCATAATCAGCAAGCATCATGCGCTTCCATTTGGCAAGACTGTGAACAACTTCCACTTCCCTGTCGCCCATTCCCCTTACGGGAAAGGTAACTGGGCGCTCCGTGCCGTTCAAGTCGTCGTTAAGACCTGTGCCCTTTAAAACAAAGAGAGGAGCAGTTACCCGCCGCAGTCTAAGCTCCGCCGACAAAAACGTTTGGAATGAATCTTTTATTATTGTTATCGCATGCTCCGTCTGCTTTAAATCGAGAGGCGACTTATAATCTTTGGGTAAATACAACAAATCAACCATGGTTCTGATATGATAACAAAATAGGCAATTAATATATTGAATTAATATGCAAAAGTAGCCTCATTAAACTTCAAATCAAAATTAAAACCGCAATAAATCATCGAAATTATCACTATAACAGGCCAAATTGGATAAAACATTTACTTTTTAACTTTTCCCAGAGTTGCAAGCATCACAGCCTTAATTGTGTGTAATCTATTCTCTGCCTGATCAAATACCAGTGAAGCATCCGATTCAAAAACCTCATTGCTAACCTCCACGCCATCAATGCCGAAGTTGCGAAATATACTCTCTCCTATGTCAGTATCTCTGTCGTGGTATGCAGGAAGGCAATGCAGGAATTTTGCATCTTTACCGGCGAGCATCATAAGCTTGCTGTCAACACGGTAGGGATTTAGCAGCTTGATCCGTTCCTGCCAAACATTCTCAGGCTCACCCATCGACACCCAAACATCCGTGTATATAAAATCAGCTCCCTTCACTCCCTCTTCAAGGCTAGAACTTATGCTTATCTTAGCACCCGATTCTGCGGCCTTTGTCCTGCATAGCTTTACCAGGTCTTTATCAGGCTGGAGGGATTGCGGGCCTACCATCCTAATATCCATACCCATCAAGGCTGCACCCGAAAGAAGGGAGTTTGCCACATTATTACGTGCATCGCCCAAATAGGCAAGTGAAACTTGATTTAAGGCTTTGTTACAATGCTCCTTAATCGTCATAAAATCGGCCAATACTTGTGTAGGATGATGCTGATCAGTCAGACCGTTCCAGACGGGTACTCCGGCATATTTTGCCAAAGTCTCTACCGTTTCATGACTATAGCCCCGATATTCAATGGCATCAAACATCCTACCCAAAACCCTGGCAGTGTCTTTAATCGACTCTTTATGCCCGATTTGCGTCTCGGCGGGACTCAGATAAATGGCATTTCCACCCATATCGTAGGCAGCCACCTCAAAAGCGCACCGCGTTCTGGTTGAACTCTTTTCAAAAATCAAGGCAATATTTTTACCTTTCAAATATTTTTTAACTTTGCCCTTCTTTTTTTGCTTTTTTAGTCTAAGTGCAAGATTAAGAAGATAGTCGATTTCAGAAGAGCTGAAATCCAACAAGGTCAAAAAGTTTCTATTGAAAAGCATCATAAATTCATCTTTAAAAATAAGGGAACTAAAATAGATTATTTTTGACAGACTGACACTTTAAAGAGATTAAATATAACAAAAAGATAAGCGGCAGAAAGTAAAAGTTAGCTATCTTCGCCTTCTGCGGAACATAATTATAAGTAACAGCAAAAATCACTGACAGTAAGCCTAAATACACTCTGGATAATTATCTTAAACCTAGTATGACAAAGAATTATGACTAAGGAAAACCCTATAAGACTAGTGATATTAATGCTGTTTATACCTTTTGCTTTCAACAGCTGTACAAATACAAAAGAAAAAGCAGCAGTTCCGGGCATAACCGAAGGAGCGATAGCATATCAAATCTCTTATCCGCAAAATCTCAGCTCCAATCCATTGTCTTTCCTCTTTCCGACAGAAATGATAATCTTTTTTGAAGGACCCAACCAGAAGGCACAGTTTAAGAATAATCTTTCATTATATAATCTGGAGTTTATTCATAACAGCAAGTATGACAGCGTTTTTACTCTCCTTAAAATATTGGAAAAGAAGGTTTATGCACCTTCGGGCAATAACTCGAATATTTTCCTTTTCAACGGAGCAAATGCCAACAATCTAATATTTAACAAAGACTCGCTAAGAAACATTGCAGGCTTTGATTGTTTGCAGGCCGTATATACACCCGACAAACCCGGATTGCCTCATATGACAATATGGTACACAAACCAGATAGGCATTGAAAAACCTAACAGAAATACGCCCTTTGAAGTAATCCCGGGCTTAATGCTTGAGTTTGAAATTTTATATCAGAACGTGGTCTTCCATCTTAAGGCTAGCTCGGTTACTAATGATTCCCTCCCTGAAGGTTTCTTTGAAATTCCGCCCAACTATGAGCGCACGACCATGTTGGAGGTCGAGTCTCTTATTAAATCGGTTATTTCTTACTAATTTACATTCAGCTAAATCAAATAACTGTGGATAACTTTCCGTTATAATCTTCTGTAAAGGTCGGGTCATTTGCTATTTTTGTAAGTTGACCGCATAAGAGCTATTAAATATGAGCGCAAAGCAGAAGAAATCAGCCGGCAAATCGGGTAAGAAAAGTAGCAAAAAACCGTTTAAATCAATTGTTGAGAGTTTTAAAGATTATAAGCTCCGCTTTATCTTTGGACTCTTAACGATTGCCATATCGCTGTATCTGACCCTGGCTTACTTATCATTTTTCCAATCAGGATACGCAGATAGAAGCAAGTTTGACCTGCCATTTTCTGACCTTATCGCCGACTCATCTATAAAGGTCGAGAATATTACCGGGAAACTTGGGGCTTGGCTGGCCGACACCTTTATTAACGACTGGTTCGGTATAGCATCATTCTCAATAGTATTTATCCTGTTCATTTGGGGGCTAAGAATGTTGGGAGCTCGCGTTTTACCATTGGGAAAAACAATCTTTCATTCGGCCTTGATTACAATTTGGCTGTCTGTTACCATGGGGTTCTTCTTCCTCCATTCTACTGATGATAAGTACCTTTTAATGGGCGGAGCCCACGGACTACATGTAAGCCAATGGCTTAAATCGTCTATCGGTTGGATAGGAACCCTTTTTCTGATTATTGTCAGCCTTATCTCCTACTTAGCTTTGGTCTTTGATGATTTCGTTCCTTTTGTTAAGAGGAAAACAGGCATAGGCGCCAATACAGATGCAATAAAAGACGAAAAGCTTGTTGCAAGTAAGGATATTGAAGCTGATAATTTTGATAAGAAAATAGCCCCGGCAGGCGAAAAATCATCAGATGCAAACCAGGAGGAGCCCAAAGCTCCCTCAGATGCTTCGCCTAAACCTCCAAAAAGCTTCAGCACCAAGAGCGATGAGCAACCCGACACCCAGTTGGAGCTTAAGATTGAAAAGGCCGCGACAGAGGAAATGGCTCATAATTTAGAAAATATGCCGGCAGGTGATTATGACCCAACCCTGGATCTGTCTTCTTACAAAATGCCAACTTTCGATTTGCTTGACGATCACCAGACAGGTAATTCGCAGGTTACCGAAGAGGAGCTTATCTATTATAAAAACAGGATTGTTAAGACTCTTGAAGACTACAAGATTAATATAAAAAGTATTAAGGCTACAGTTGGCCCTACCGTTACCCTTTACGAGATTGTGCCCATGCCGGGTATCAGAATCTCAAAAATCAAGTCGCTTGAGGATGATATAGCTCTATCCTTGTCGGCTTTGGGTATTCGTATTATTGCCCCTATTCCCGGGAAAGGAACCATTGGTATTGAGGTTCCCAATTCAGAACCGGAAATAGTATCGATGAAGAGTATTATTACCTCCAAAAAATTTCAAAACTCTAAATATGAGTTACCCGTGGCTCTGGGTAAGACTATTTCTAACGAGACCTTTGTGTTTGACCTGACTAAGGCACCTCACTTGCTGGTGGCTGGAGCCACAGGACAAGGGAAGTCTGTAGGCCTGAATGCGATAATAACTTCATTGCTCTACAAGAAGCATCCTTCGCAACTCAAGTTTGTTCTGGTTGACCCCAAAAAAGTAGAGCTCAATATTTACAGTAAGATAGAACGACACTATCTTGCCAAATTGCCTGATGAAGAAGAGCCGATTATTACCGATGTTCAGCGTGTTGTCAACACGCTTCACTCGCTTACAATTGAGATGGAGGATCGCTATGACCTTCTAAAAAAAGCTCATACCAGAAATATTAAGGAGTATAACCACAAATTTACCAAGCGAGAGCTCAATCCCGAGAAGGGGCATCGTTTTCTTCCGTATATCATTGTGATAATAGACGAATTTGCCGATCTTATTATGACTGCCGGCAAAGAGGTTGAGCTTCCTATTGCCCGTATAGCGCAGCTTGCCCGCGCCGTTGGTATTCACATGATTATTGCGACCCAGCGACCATCTACAAATATCATCACAGGAGTAATAAAAGCCAACTTCCCGACGCGAATAGCTTTTAAAGTGGCTTCAATGATAGACAGCCGCACCATTCTTGATTCACCGGGAGCCAACCACCTCATAGGTCGCGGTGATATGCTTATCTCCCAGGGAAATGATTTGGTACGCGTGCAATGCGCATTTGTAGATACTCCCGAAGTGGAGAAAATCAACGACTTTATTGGCTCCCAACGCGGCTATCCAACGGCATTATTGCTACCTGAATATATTGGCGAAAATGCAAGTCAGGAGCCTGGAGAGGTTGATCTTTCCAAGCGCGACGCGATGTTCGAGGAAGCCGCCAGAGTTGTGGTGCTTAACCAATCGGGCTCAACTTCGCTTATTCAGCGACGCTTCTCGATAGGATATAACAGAGCCGGCAGGATAATCGACCAGCTCGAAGCAGCCGGTATTGTAGGTCCCTTTGAAGGCAGCAAGGCCCGACAGGTGCTAATATCAGACGAGCTGGAGCTGGAAAGGATATTCGAGAGCCTCCGTTGAAAGTGGAACGGTTATTGCGTTAGTCTAAAGTGATTCAGTTTTGTTTGGACTGTTTCAATAAGCAAATCAATTAGCTTACAAATATTTAGCCATGAAAAATTTGATAATTGCAAGCATCATATTAGCCATCTCACTAGCTTCGGCAGCTCAAAGTCCGGAAGTTATAAAGGCCGGGGAAATTCTTGACAGAGTTTCTGCCAAGACAAAAAGCTATAGCAGCATTAAAGCTGAGTTCTCATTTACCATGGAGAATCTTCAGATTCAGGAAAGCGATACTTACGAAGGCTCTATATTAATCAAAGGCAATAAATATAAAGCTTCCGTTATGGGTGCCGACACCTATTTTGATGGAAAGACGATGTGGATGCACCTTAAGGATGCCAACGAAGTAAATATCTCGGATGCCGATATGATGGATGATGAATCTCTTGACCCTGCTAGTATTTTTACTATCTACGAAAAGGATTTTCGCTATATGCACGCCGGTGAAACAAAGATTAACGGAAAGGTGGCCGATATAATCGACCTTTTCCCGGAAGCCAGAGATAAATCATTTTCGCGTATTAAGCTCTTTATCTATCGTGATAATCTTCATTTCGCCAAAATTATCCAAATGGGTAAGGATGGCAATAACTATATTATCGATATCAAAAAGATGGAGACCAACACACCTGCCGACGACTATATGTTTGTTTTTGACAGCGCCAAGCATCCCGGAGTGGAAGTAATTGACCTTAGATAGGACTTATCCCCAATCCCCACTACCGGAACCTCAAACTCTCAAAACTCCAAACATTAAACTTAAAACTTAAAACTTAAAACTTAAAACTTAAAACTTAAAAGTAGGCCTCGGCATGGATGTTCCGGTAGTCTATTCCCTTTGCCCCAAGTATTTGATAGGCCTCATTTATCATTTTCCTGTTTCCGCACAGATAAATGTGTTTATATGGAGACAAATCATGCTCGTCGAGCCACCGGGTTACGCGCCCATAATAATCACCATCATCCTTGCGCGAGGTACATAAGCTAAGCTTATCTCCATAATATTCCCTGTCGCAACCTTCGGCAAGCTCAGTTACCCCATGCAAAAGATGGTAATCAATATCAGGAAATGATTGAATAAAACAGTGATATGGAGCTATCCCGGTACCGGTAGCAACAAAAAGCTGCTTTTTTGCACCTGCATCAGCCAGACCAAAATATCCCAGAGCTGCCTCGACCATAAGCTCATCGCCTTCTTTAAGCTCGCGTAGCTTTGGAGACACCCAGCCATCTATTACTTCCTTTACCAATATTTCTAAAAAGGGCTCATCAACTCCGCTGTAAACAGAATATTCACGAGTATAACCGGAACCCTGAATTCCAACGTTAATATGTTGCCCGGCACTAAAAACCAGCCCTTTTCTCTCAAAACGCAGCACGAATACTGTGGCTGTGATGTTCCTTAGTGAAATTACTTTATGAATGTTATATTCTGCTCTATTCATGCCCGAGGTAGTTTGTATCTTTCAAAGAGAAGAACACAGCTCAGCAAGCTTTGTTTACTCTACACCTGTAGCAAAGCGCCGCGCTATAATTCCACAAAAAACAAGCTGAAGCGCGTGATAAATCATAAGGGGAAGAAGAATAACTCCCAGTCCGCTAATGCCCTGAAATATTATTCCTGCCATAACAGTTCCATGTACCAGCGACTTCTTGGATCCGCTAAAAAGCGCCGTGATGGTATCTTCACGATTAAAGTGCAGGCCTTTGCTAATAAAGAAGATTATGGCAAAAACAAGGAAGAAAAGCACGCCGGTTAAAACTATTATCATAGCCAAATCGCCGGCTCCAATTCCGACAAAAAGCTTTTGAATAAAGGATTCAGCAAAGGAAAGATAAACTATTAAAAGTATTATTGCCTGGTCAAACTTGCGAAGAAAGGCTGAGTTTTTCTGCGCCAGTCGCCCCAGGTACTTGTTTAATGCTACGCCTATAATAACCGGTAAAAGAACCTGAAGTAGTAATTTTACTATTATCGGGCCAAACTCAGCTGCATCAGCTTGACCCGTATTGATTACCAGACTCATCCAAAGGGGAGTAATAACAATGCCGGCAAGGCTCGAAACAGTGACATTGAAGATAGCTCCCGGAATATTTCCTTTGGCTATTGACACCATAACCACAGAAGATGATACAGTAGAAGGCAGAGCGGCAAGGAAGAAGCCCCCAAGCCAAAGCAAGCCGTGGTCGCCATCTTTAAATAAATGATAAAAGGGCCAGACCAAAAGGGGAAATATTACAAAGGTGGCCGTTTGCACCAATAAATGCAGATGCCAGTTGCTTAAATCCTGCCGTAAGGACGCAAGATTAAGTTTCAGGCCATAAAACAGGAATATAAGTGTAACGCCTATATCTCCAACTGTATGGAGTGAAAATAGACCTCTGTAATCAGCCGGCTCCGGAAAAATACTTGCAACAACAATGGCCAGCAAAAGAGCCGGAACAAACTTATCAAACGAAACAAGCCATTTCAACATTAATCTTCCTTTATGCACTATGCCTACCCTCTTGCTCTAGCTAGCCAACAAAGTCAAACAATTCTACAAAAGAAAGCTAAGCATAACCCCGGCCGCTACAGCCGAACCAATAACTCCGGAGACATTGGCTGCCATAGCATGCATCAAAACATGGTTGGTACTGTCGTTCTTCAGACCTTCATTTTGAGAAACACGTGCTGCCGCAGGCACAGCCGATACACCGGCAGATCCTATTAAGGGGTTTATCTTGTTGCCATCCTTCAAAAAGAGGTTCATCACCTTGGCAACCAACACCCCTCCTGCAGTTGCTATTGAAAATGCTAAAGCTCCTAATAAGAATATTTTGATGGAATCAACCGTAAGGAATTTTGCAGCTGAAGTAGAAGCTCCAACACACATGCCCAATAAGATAGTGACTATATCAGTCATTGATGTACGGGCAGTTTCAGCCAAACGGTTGGTCACACCCGATTCTTTTAGAAGGTTTCCGAAAAATAGCATACCCAAAAGCGAAAGAGCACTAGGTGCAATAAAAGTAGTTACAATCAGACCTATCAAAGGGAAAATTATTTTCTCCGTCTTAGAAACAGCACGCGGTGGCTTCATCCTGATAAGACGTTCCTTCTTTGTGGTCAGAAGATTCATAACCGGCGGCTGAATTACAGGAACCAAAGCCATATAAGAATATGCAGCAATAGCAATACTTCCAAGCAAGTGCGGCGCCAAAAGAGAAGCTGAGAAAATAGCCGTGGGGCCATCAGCGCCACCGATAATACTTATTGCAGCAGCTTCCTTAACGGGAAATCCAAGGGCATAAGCCCCGATAAAAGTACCGAAGATACCCAGCTGGGCGGCTGCACCCAGGAGCATCAGGCGCGGATTGGAAATAAGCGATGAGAAGTCGGTCATAGCACCTATCCCCAAAAAGATAAGTGAAGGATAAATACCTAATTTCACTCCCTGATAAAGATAGTAATATACCGATCCTTCCTGATCTATACCGATAGCAGCAGTACCCGCGGGAGGTAAGGGAATATTGCCGATTATTATCCCTGTTCCGATTGGAATCAATAATAAGGGTTCAAACCCACGACTGATACCAAGGTATATCAAAACCAGACCAACAACTAACATAAGAAGGTTGCCGGCCGTAGCGTTGTAAAAGCCGCTCTCCTTGATAAACCCGGAGAAGCCATTCAAAAAAGAACTAAATGCGTTTCCTGAAGAGGCAGCTGTCTGCGCATCTACCTGCATAACAGGTACAAACAGCACAAATAACAGCGCTAAAACAGTATATATTTTTACAAATCTTCTCACAATACCTGATTTTTATAATTAAGGCTATTCTATCTCAACTAAAACATCATTTTGAAGCACATTCTCTCCAACCTTTACTTTAATCGATTTCACACGCCCTTTGCTTTCACTCAATATATTATTTTCCATCTTCATAGTCTCCATAACCAAAAGCACATCGCCTCGATTAACCTCGTCACCCACATTAACAAGGACCTTCAAAATAAGACCCGGAAGCGGCGCCTTTACCAAAGGAGCAACTCCTTCTTTCTTGGAAGCAAAGGCAGTCTCGCCATAGCTATGCTTAACAGCAGGGCGCATCAGGCGTGGAGTCTTTGATTGCTTTACCTCACGATGAATTTCTACCTCGTAAATTGTTCCGTTAACCTCTACCTGAGCGATATTGTCTTCAATATCCTTTATGTCAACTTCATATTTGCTCCCGTTGATGGAAAAATCAAATTTTTTCATAGCTTATACTACTATTTATCGTGAGAACACACCACTAACGCCATAGATTTTAGAATTCCATGGAGAATAGGTGCGTGATACTCTTTTTATGGTTATTATATTACTTTCTTCGTCATGTTCAGGATTAAGATACATAGCCAGAGCCAGACCTATGGCAGCATTGACATCGGCCGGTATCTCTTCTATGACACTTCCTTCAACGTATTTGCCCTGACGCCTAAGCTTCCGCTTTGTGTAAACTCCAAGCACTTTAGGCATTAGCCTGTAAATGTAAACCAGTAAGGCAAGTACCAAAAACACTACCGCGTAACCTACTGCAGCCAGAACCAGAACATCTATCCAGCCCCAATCCATCGTGTAAGACAAAAAAATCATAGTAATCTAATTATTTGCTTCGCCAATTCTCCCCTGTCCGACTCTCGGGCAAGGGAAATAATGGCAGAATATTGTTATAAAGGTATGTTGCTGTGTTTTTTAGGGGGATTCGTGAGCTTTTTAGTTTGAAGGCTCTTGAATCCTCTTATAACCCTAAAGCGAGTATTCCTTGGCTCAATAACATCATCAATATAACCGTAAGAAGCGGCCTGGTATGGATTGGCAAAAGTCTCCTTATACTCAGCTTCTTTTTCGGCAACCACTCTGGCACGTTCTTCAGGATCCTCAATTTTTGATAGAGCCCTGCCTTCAAGCACCTCAATTGCTCCAGAAGCGCCCATAACAGCAATCTCGGCTGTTGGCCAGGCGTAGTTCAAGTCGCCGCGCAATTGCTTACAGCTCATCACATCATGAGCTCCTCCGTACGACTTTCTGAGAGTCACAGTAACCTTGGGCACAGTAGCCTCACCATAGGCAAACATCAGTTTGGCTCCATGGATGATGATTCCTTCATACTCCTGACCGGTACCGGGCAAAAATCCGGGGACATCAACCAGAGTAAGGATAGGAATATTGAAAGCGTCGCAGAAACGGACAAAGCGGGCTGCCTTACGTGATGCATCGCAATCTAATACCCCGGCAAGGAAGTTGGGCTGATTAGCAACAATTCCAACAGAAGCGCCACCCATACGTGCAAAACCTACGATAATATTTTTAGCATAGTTGCGGTGAACCTCCAAAAATTCGCCGTCATCAACAATGGTATAGATAACCTCCTTCATATCATAAGGTTGGTTAGCATTGTCGGGAATTATCGAGTTCAAGTCATCCTCAATCCTGTCAATCGGGTCGAGACACTCGATCAAAGGAGCTTCTTCCAGATTGTTTTGCGGAAGATATGAAATAAGCTTACGAATCAAGAGAAGACCCTCTTCTTCACTTTCCAGAAGGAAGTGAGACACCCCGCTGCGCGTGGCATGAACCTGGGCGCCACCAAGATTCTCAGTGCTAACATCTTCTCCCGTCACCGTTTTAACAACCTTAGGACCGGTAACAAACATATAACTTGACTCATCAGTCATCATTATAAAATCTGTTAATGCCGGAGAATAAACGGCACCTCCGGCACAGGGGCCGAAAATGGCTGATATCTGGGGCACTACACCCGAAGCGAGGATATTGCGCTGGAAAATCTCAGCGTATCCGGCAAGAGAGGTGACGCCTTCCTGAATACGGGCGCCGCCACTATCATTGATGCCAATTATCGGAGCTCCGGCCTTCATAGCCATGTCCATAACCTTGCATATTTTCTGTGCAAAAGTCTCCGACAAAGAGCCTCCAAATACAGTGAAATCCTGCGAAAAGACGTAAACAATTCGCCCGTCAATAGTACCGTGACCGGTGACAACACCATCGCCTAAGAATTTGGTCTTCTCCATTCCGAAATTCGTGCAGCGATGAGTCACAAACATATCAAACTCTTCAAAGCTACCTTCATCAAGCAACACTTCTATACGCTCGCGGGCTGTCATTTTACCCTTTTCATGTTGAGAGTCAATTCTTTTTTGACCACCACCCAACTTCGCCTGCGTGCGCAGGTCAATCAGTTTTTGAATTTTATCCTGATTCGTTGACATAATTAAACAGAATTAATGAGTAATTAAATTTCAGACATCAAACACGCTCACTACTCAGGATGTTCACACAACTCGGTTAACACTCCAAAAGTAGCCTTAGGGTGCAAAAAGGCAATATTCAGGCCTTCAGCACCTTTGCGAGGTGTTTGGTCTATTAGCTTTACTCCCTTATCTGCTGTTTCAGCCAAGGCTTCACTCAGGTTATCGACAGCAAAGGCAAGGTGGTGAATACCCTCTCCTTTCTTTTCAAGGAACTTACCTATTGGTCCTTCCGGATCAGTCGATTCCAATAATTCTATTTTTGTCTGTCCCACCTTAAAAAAGGCAGTCTTAACCTTTTGGTCGGCTACCTCTTCTACCGCATAACACTCCAATCCAAATACTTTTTCATAAAAAGGAATTGCTTCATCCAGACTTTTTACGGCAATTCCAATGTGTTCAATATGTGTTGGCTTCATATCACTTATATTGTTGTTTATACTTTTTTAATAATGCCTACAAAAGTAGGACTAATACGTGCCATAACCATAAAAATCAGGATGAAAAATCATTGTTATAAAACATAAGTTAAGAACAAATGACCGTATTAAGATATTAGTGTGACACTTTAGAAAAAAATTGTATTTTTGAGCTTTGTTGTAATCCTATCTGAATTATTAAGTTCTCAATAACGATTGAAGAGCGAGACGGATTGTCGGCAAAACTCATCTACAAATAATCTATTAAAAACAATCAGCCTGAAATTCATTTTTATGGAGACTATTGCACAAAGAGTACTTAACCTTGCCGAACCCGAGATTTTGCTAATGGCACAGCGAAGCAGAGACCTCAAAGCTCAAGGCCTTGATGTTATAAGCCTTAGTATCGGCGAACCCGACTTTGAAACTCCGCAGCACATTAAGGATGCTGCAATAGAAGCCATCAATGAGAACTATTCTCATTACCCGCCTATTCCCGGTTATGCAGATCTGCGTAAGGCAATATCAGACAAACTGATGCGTGAAAACGGGCTAAATTATGCACCATCGCAAATAGTGGTTTCCACCGGAGCAAAACAGGCGCTTTTCAATGCTATCTTTGCTACTGTTAACAGTGGTGATGAAGTGATTATTCCTTCTCCCTTTTGGGCAACTTATATGGATATCGTCACCCTCTCGGAAGGAAAGTCGGTTATTGTAAAGACCAGTATCGACCAGTCGTTTAAAATGAGCCCAAAGCAACTTGAAGATGCCATTACTCCAAAAACCAAGCTGGTTATTTTAAACTCGCCCTCAAATCCTACCGGAGCCGTATATACAGCCAAAGAGCTTGAAAAGCTAGCCGAAATTATTAAGAAACACCCAAGAATTAAGGTTATTTCGGATGAGATATATGAGCTTATTTTATTCTCCGATAACCATTGCTCAATAGCAGCAATTCCGGGCATGCTCGAACGTACTATTATTATTAATGGAGTATCGAAAGGCTACGCGATGACCGGATGGCGTATTGGCTTTACAGCTGCTCCGGCTGATATTGCCGAAGCTTGTGTGAAAATACAGGGACAAAGCACCTCGGCAGCATCAAGTATTGCACAAATGGCAGCCCTGGCTGCCTATAAGGGGCCGCTCGATGAGTCCGTCAAGATGTGCGAAGCCTTTAGACGACGTCGTGATTTGGTAGTTTCCTTAGCAGAACAAATTCCCGGGCTGAAATTTTTCAAACCGGAAGGAGCATTTTACCTCTTTCCCGATGTGAGTTCATATTTTGGCAAATCTGATGGAAAAACCACCATTAACAATGCCACCGAATTGACCATGTACCTGCTCGAGCATGCCCTGATAGCTACCGTTACAGGCTCTGCCTTTGGTGAGCCCGACTGCCTGCGTATATCCTTTGCCACCTCCGATGAGAATCTGACTAAAGGATTGACACGCATGAAGAGCGCCCTGGAGAAACTGAAATAGTAAACAAAACATCGTATAAAATCCAAAAAATGGCCAAAGAGAAAGTTTCTGCAGTCAGCAACCAGGGTTATATAGTAAGCCTGCAGGAAGTGTTGATTAGACAAGAGGAGCATATCATACTCAGAGATGTTGATTTTAGCGTGAAACCGGGCGAGTTTGTATATATGATTGGCCGGGTGGGAAGCGGAAAATCGAGCCTCTTAAAGACTCTTTATGGCGAAATACCTTTACGCGAAGGCAATGGATTTGTCGTCGGGTACGACCTGCGCAAGCTAAAAAGCAAAGATATACCCTGGTTGCGCAGGCGTATGGGTATTATTTTTCAGGATTTTCAACTCCTGATAGACCGTAATGTTTACGACAATCTGCTCTTTGTTTTAAAGGCTACGGGATGGAAAAATAATATGGAAATGGATCATCGCATAAGACAAGTGCTTTCAGAAGTTGACATGGTTCACAAAGGTTATAAAATGCCCCATCAACTTTCAGGAGGCGAACAACAGCGCATTGCCATCGCCCGTGCCCTTCTCAACAAGCCCGATCTTATTCTTGCCGATGAACCAACCGGGAACCTTGACCCCGACACTTCCGATGAACTTATGAAGCTCCTGCACCAGATTTGTAACAGCGACGATGGTAAAGCTGTAATCATGGCAACGCATAACTACAACCTTATCAAAAAGTATCCGGGACGCACCGTTAAGTGTGAAGACACGCGACTAACAGAGGCTCAGCAAGAAGAAATTGATTTTGACCAGCTAATGTAATTATGCTTATTTTCCATAATACTCGTTCATCTCATCTTTAATGGCATTGACAGCTTCATTAAAGTAAAGAATGAGTTCACCTCCCATGTTTTCAATAAGGAAACGCCCCAGCTCCAGAGCCGGAGCATTGACGTCGATACGGCTGGCAGTGGTATTAATTAAGCGTATAAGCCCTTCGCGCGCAGCCTTAACTTTATTCCAGGTTTTATCAGAAACGTATAGCTGCATTGCCAAATTGTGGTCAAACTCCCTGCGTATAATTTTTAAAAGATGCGTCTGAAACTGGACTGAAGTCCATGAGTGTTGCTGCTCACGAAGCACCAGCGATTCGGGGCTCAAACGCTCCATCAGCAAAATCAAACGCTCGTAGGCCTGTATCCGCAAACGCAGCAGTTCACTACTCTCCTTCACCCTAATTTCAAACTTGCGGCGTTTATTCTCCTGCCTGAGAAACAGGACAACCAGAGTAAGAGTAAACAGCATCGTTAGCAACGAAGGCCAAAGTATGGAAAATGTATTGCTCATCTATCTATTGATTTATTCTAAGAGCCATTTCACGACCAAGCTGTCTGCACGACTCATACTTTTCATCCTTCAAGGCATGCTTCTCTTCAACCGGAATTCCAATAATATCCCAGCCGGAGGCCTCGGCAAAGGCTTTAAGTCTCTTGACGGCGGCACCTGCCCATGTAAAGCTGCCGAAAAAGCTGAAATTACGCTGTGGAATTCCTATGGTCTCCAGTTTGCTAAGCAAGGCGTCCATATTGGGATGAAGACCGTTGCTGTAGGTAGGACTTCCCAGTATAAGGCTGTTGTATTTAAAAATATCCGATATAATATACGAAGGATGGGTTTTAGAAACATCATACATTCTGATGGACTTTATTCCTTGTTCGGAAAGCTCTCGTGCCACTACCTCAGCCATCTCTTCCGTATGACCGTACATCGATGCATAGGCTATAACTACGCCTTTTTCACCCTTAAAGGTACTCCACTGCTGATACATCTCAAGCATTTCGGCAATATGGGCTCTGATAATGGGGCCATGAGTAGCGGCTATCATTTTAATATCAAGGCCCGACAGCTTACCCAGAGCCTTTTGCACAGGACTGCCATATTTACCGACAATATTGGAATAGTAGCGACGCATCTCATCCCTGAAATAGTCAAACTCCAGCTCATCGTCAAAAATACCGCCGTCCAAAGTTCCGAAGCTGCCAAAAGCATCAGCAGAGAAAAGTATTTTTTCTTCTTTTAGATATGTAACCATAGTCTCCGGCCAGTGCACCATAGGAATCATGAAAAACTGCAAGCTATGTGAGCCCAGCTCAAGGGTACTTCCCTCTTCCACTTCTATTAATCTATCAGTGATGCCGAAAAAACCCTCAATCATGGGAATGGTCTTTTTATTCCCCACCAGTTGCATTTCAGGATAGAGCTCAAAAAGCATCTGTATCGAACCGGCATGATCGGGCTCCATGTGATTGATAACCAGATAATCAATAGGGCGGCTGTCAATGACAGCCCTGATCTTTTTAAGGAACTTGTCAATCTGTCCTATTTCAATGCCGTCGATCAGAGCAATCTTTTCGTCCTTTATTAAATATGAATTATAAGCAACTCCTCTTTCCAGAGGCCAAATGTTTTCAAACAATTGTGTACGACGATCATTCACTCCAACGTAAAATACTCCTTCTGCCAAATTCACCGGTTTATACATACTCTTTTTTTCTAATTCTATGTACAGACACGAAAATTTCGCGTCTGTATAAAACATTAATAATCAATCTCTACATGCTAATTAATAGCCACACATCGCTGTATTTTTCATATTGATTACGTATCTGCGCCAGTCTGGAACGGGCTGCCAACTCATCATTAAATGAGTCAACAGAAACGCGGAAAAATCCATGCTCGCTTTCCAATAAAATAGGCGAAAACCCTTCATTTACCAGGTCACCCCTGAAGCGGCGGGCATTATCCAAAACCTGAAATGACCCAATAATAATATAGTATTTGCTTGCCGGACCCGAATGTTCAATTGGGGTTACCTTCTCCTCCCTTACAACTATCGCGGGCTCGGGCTTAGGATCTGCATAAGGTTCTGCCTTAGCTGTTTCCTTTACCTCCACCTTCGGGCTGCTCTCCTTTACATAAATCGATTCGCTACTGTCGAAACGACTGCTTCCTTTACGCATCGAGGCACAGGCTGAAAGCATCATTACAGCTGCGCCCGCTACCAAAAATATCTTAAGCTTCATAATAGTCCTTATTTATTGCAAATTATTATCCCCTTTTTATTGCTAGCCCAAAGATAGGCTAACAAGCGCTATTATTCAACAATCTCAGGAATGATTTTTGAAATTGAAATCTTCTAAACCGAATATAACAGTCATTAAATATAGCTGCATTTTTCCGCCATCAAAAACCGATATAAAGCCCATAAAAGAAGGTTATAAACCAAGCCGGGTTGCTGAGCTTGTCGATACATAACCGTGTCGTTCCGACTGCTCAAATTCCTGTATATTGTGCAAGCTTATTTTTATAACTCTATTTGAATCTTAATCTTTCCACCTAGTCCCTTCTCTACAATATCATAAAGAGTCTTTAAAGTCATATTACTTGCATCATTTTCAATCCTGGAAATATAACTTCTTTTTTTCTCCACCTTTTGTCCAAGCTGGTCTTGTGTCATCTTTTTCTGCTCTCTTGCTTCACGGAGCATTAATCCTATTCTAAACGATTTGAATTCTCTTTCAAGCTGATCTCTCCGTGAAGTCCCTTTTTCTCCATACACCTGGTCTTTTAAATCAGCCCATGTCGTTGTATTCTCCTTATTCATAATCACTTATTTTTATCGTTAAAATACTCTTGCATTAATGAAATTGCTTTATCAATCTCTGATTTAGGAGTCTTTTGTGTCTTTTTCTGAAATCCATTTAATAGAATCACCAGCTGTCCCCGGTCAAAAAACAAAATATTCGCCAGATATTAGATCCTAATGTAATCCGAGCTTCGTAAAGACCTTTTTGTCCCTCTATATGCTTTAGATATTTTTCAGGTATCCGCTGTTGAAACTCAATTATCTCGATAATTTTAAAAATCTTATCTTGTACTTTCTGAGGTTGTTCAAGTAAAAAGTTCTTAAAATAATCTTTATAAGCAATTACAATCCGAATCTGCTCCATTTAAATTAAATCATTATGGACAAAGGTAACTTATAAGTTACAATCATGCAAGGGAGTCGGTGTTTTTTTGTCTGATGTCAACGTTTGTATATCTACAACTTGTGAACAAGGGGTAAAACTAAGTACGCGCCACTCGCACGCCTATTAATAATGTCATAATATACCTTCTTTTTCATTCTCAAGCAATCAGCTCTTGTCGAAAAAGAGTAAAAAAAGTGTTTTCTTTGCAAAGTTTAAACTCATAAAGCATGGCCATAAAAAAAACTGTTTTTTCTAAACCTATACTTAACAAGCAAGCTACCATACTGTTGTTTATTGTGGCGGCAATACTGGCACTTATGCTTTTTGTTGCTCTAAAATATTACAACAGGATATTTGGCCCCAACGTTAACGACAAAGAGGGAAAAGGAATAGAACTTTTTATTCCTTCAAATCCAAGTTTTGATGAAGTGCTGGGACTGCTTAAGTTTAGTGGAGCCATAGACAATATAAATGATTTTGTATGGCTTGCCCGGCACAAGGGCTATCCCGCTAAGCCCATCGGAGGCCGATACATTCTCAGAGATGGAATGAGCAATAACGAACTGGTAAATATCTTACGCGCAGGCGCACAATCACCAATAAATCTTACCTTCAACAATATTCGAAAACCTGAAGAGCTTGCAGGACTTCTGTCGCGCCGCTTAGAGGCTGATTCGCTATCCTTTGTTAGTGCTCTGCGCAACGAGGAGCTTTTGGCTGAATTGGGCTTCGAGCCTCACACTGTTGCGGCTATGCTCCTCCCCAACACCTATCAGATGTTTTGGAATATCTCCCCCGAAGGCTTTGTTAAAAGAATGCATAGGGAATATGAAAGCTTCTGGAATAATGAGAGGAAACAAAAGGCTGAGGACTTGCGACTTAGCCCCATCCAGGTTGCCACACTGGCTTCCATCGTCGATGAAGAAACAGTGCGGGGAGATGAAAAATCACGTGTCGCGGGACTTTACCTTAATCGTCTTGATATAGGAATGAGATTGCAAGCCGACCCTACCATAAAATTTGTTATTGGCAATTTCAGCGTTAACCGAATACTTAGCAAAGACCTTGAAGTTGACTCACCTTATAACACGTATATTTATGCCGGACTGCCTCCCGGCCCCATACGCATCCCTTCCATATCGGGGATAGATGCTGTTCTGAACCGAGAAACACACGATTACCTGTATATGTGCGCCAAAGACGACTTTTCAGGCTATCATGCCTTTGCCAAAACGCTCAGACAGCACAATATAAATGCTGAAAAATACCGAAGAGCCCTCAACCGCAACAGGATATACAGATAATTAAAAGGAATATCCCAGTCCGACAATGGCATTAATTCCATGACCGGGATAGCCATACCAACGATTATACTTCGAGGCAATCAGATTACGAATCTCCCCGAAGAAATTCCACCTACGGTTAAGATTATAATTTGCGCCAAGATTGAAATCATAAACCGGGTCGAGCGATTCAGCCGCAGCGGGAAGTGATACATAACGCGAGCCCAGGAGGTTGACAGCACCATAAAGCGAAAGGCTCTCATTAGCCCGGTAAGCAAAGCGTGCACCTACCTCCATCTCGGGCTTATGCCAGGCCTGCGAAAGCGAGTCTGTTCTCCAGCCATAATATTTACCTCTTAGGGTCATATTCAAATCGGGGCTGAATTTCACATTAAACTCTCCTGATACAGTAAGCAGGTTACCATCATCATAAACAACGTCAAACTGATTGCTGTAATCAGTTTGAAGAAGCATGCCAAATTGATTGAACTGCCTGTTTACAAAGAAGTGCTCATCGCTAAAGACACTATACTCAACTTTGGCTGCAAATGAGGTAGCTTGTGAAAAATTGCCCTTAGTGCCAAAGAAAAAACGCACTCCGTGGAAGGCCGTCTTTACATTCACGTCAGGTGCTACATAAGGATTCTCTTCCATAATAGAGCGATAGGTCGAAGGCATTATCTCACCTGTTATCCCGCCATCTATAGCCAGCACCCCTTCAACAACAGTATATTTAACTGTCAAATCAGGAGAGACATAAAGATTATCTTCCAAATCATCGAATTCAGCAGAAATGCGCAGGCCAAATTTCAGTTGCATCTTATCAGTGTTGCGGGTAAGCCCTGGGTTAACACTTACTAAAGTCTGCTGCCTCTTCTCAAAATTATAAAGAAAGGGACTATCACTAAGCAAGGTGTTCGTTCCGGCGTGGTTAAGAGCAGTCTCGAAACGCAAGCCAAGCTCTCCCAATGAAAAATCAAAGTCGCCCTTATATTTGAACTGGTTCTCCCTAATCCCCGTTTTGCTGCCAAAAGATGAATAGCCCATAAGTAGATCCCAACGAGTATTATCAAAACCAAGCTGCTGATTCTTAAGACCCATAATAACATCAATGGCCGACTGGTGTTGTTTGGCTTCAGGTATCAAAGAGCTTCCGGGCACAGGCTCCGGAACTCCTAATTCATTTTCGGGGTAGCGATTCACATAATCAAGCTCCGGGTTTATGGTACTTGCGCCATAATAGCGATAGGCAAGATTACTGAAATCTATATCTAAACTCAGGGTTTTTTGTTTGAAAAAGTGGCGCATATACAAACCTGCCAACGACTCATGATACTGTGCATCTTCATCAATGCCTGTTACCTCAACCTCGCCAAGCGAGGACTCGTGGGCTGCCTTAAGTGCAAGTGCATACTTCTCATTCTGAAGAATATTGTACTTTAGTGCGGCTCCTATCGTGTTGTAGTTTCCTACATATCCCTGTAAATATGAGCTGTTCAAATCCTCACGAGGCTCTTTGCTCATACGTGCGGGAATCAAAGGCACCACCTCAGGGGCACCCACTATAGCCTTTCCTGTAAGACGATAATCAAATGACGGTGAAGCAAGTTCATCATCAGCCGGTTGGGGCATGCGGTTAATTTTAAAGGCGTCTGAAACTGTAGGGCTATATTCACGGACAACCCTTACTTCCTGATTAATGCCTTCATCTTGCGCGCTTGCATTAATTACAAATAAGCTGCAAGCCAATATTAATAGATATTTATATGTTCTCATATTATCCAATATACCAGTTATTCAATTAGGATTACTGCTTCGCCTTGTATTGTTCCAGCTTTTGACCTGCTAAAGTCCGAATATCGTCATCTGTGGAAGTGTAATTCTCAAGGAGGCTCTCAAGATATTGAGTCGCCTGAAAATATTCCTGCCGTCCGGCATATATGTCAGACAATAGAATAAAGCTTCGTGCCATCCAATACTGATGCGGAGTACCCTTGCTTACAAAGTCAAAAATCTCCTCTGCAGCCTCATCAGTTTTGTTATCATTATATAACAATTGAGCTACCATGTATTTGGATTCAGCCCCCTCACGACTGCTGGGGTTAGCCGCGATAATCCTGTACTCTCCCAGAGCCTTGGAGGCATCGCCCAACTGCATATAAGATGCTGCCTTGATAAAGCGCGCTTCACGCACTATTTCGGCCGCCATACGCGAATTTCCTATAACCTTTTCAGCAGCCGACAGAGTACTTGCTGCATTATCCATTTTCGACAAGGCGCGCATCTGCCCAATTATTGCCTCCTGCCTGTTCTCTTCCAGGTCGGCTTCTTCTTCGAGCCGCCTGAAGTAGTCCAGAGCATTGCTGTATCTTTTATTATGATAATGAATTTGTCCGGCATATTTTATGGCATCCTCAGAAAAAAGGCTCTTGCCGCGCCCGCTTACATATTCAAAACTGCTAAGCGCCTCATCCATCCTGCCGGCTCTATAAAGGCAGTCGGCCTTGTAAAAATGAGCATTTAAGGCAAAACGGCCCTCCGGAAATGATTGAAGATATGAATCCAGTTGAGCTAAGGAGCCCTCGCAATTCCCGGCAAGATATTGTCGCTCGGCAGCGATATAAGTCAGACTGTCACGCTGGCGATCATCAACGCGCGCAAAGCCCCCTATCTGATTGGTATAGCTTATATATCCGTTCGGATCGTTCTGATCCATATACACCCCGCGAAGCCCCATCAATGCTTCCTCGGCTTCTGAAGTGCCGGGGAACTCATTTATTACCCGTTTGTAGTAAACCATTGACTGGTTAAGATCACCTGCATTATAGAAAACCAGTCCCAACTGAAGCATCGATTTGCTGGCAAAACGGCTACGGGGGAAACGGTCGCGCACGGTTTTATAAGATCGTATGGCGTCATCCAGATTACCAAGATGAACGTAAGACCTGCCCATTTCAAACCAGGCATCATCAACATAGCCTGATGTGGGATAAGCATTTATCAGGGCATCCAACTGCCGAATCTTAGCCTTATGGTCGTTAGAAACACCATGGGAGATAGCTTTTTGAAACATGGCATAGTCGGGTGAGCCATCGGGAACGGCTGCTGCCTTATCATACCAGCTCATAGCATTTGCAAAGTCGCGCGCCATGAAGTAGGTGTCGCCAAGACGGTTGTAGGCATCGCCCAAAAAGGCGGGCTCAGCTCCAGAACTGCGGTTAACAAACTGCTGAAACCAGTTGCGCGCCTCATTGTAATTGTTTTGTTTGAAATAGACATAGCCTAAATTGTAGTGGGCTATGGAATATTCGGATGAGTTTTTTGATGAAGGCAACTGCAAAAAGCTCAAATAGCCCTTCTGAGCAAGGGGATAATCATTCAGGCGGTAAAACGATTCGGCCTTCCAATACAGGGCATCGGCTTTGACAGAAGGGTCATATCGTTCATATTTAAGGCTGTAATCAAACATATCAATAGCTCCGGCAAACTGTAAATTTGTGAAAAGTTCCAGTCCGCGGTAATATGCCACCCGCTGCATTGCCTTATATACTTCCGGAGTTTTATTTTTAATGCTTTCCATTGCTTCCAAGGCCTGATGATAGTTCTTAGTGGTAAGAAGAGCCTGGCCCAGATAATGATAGGCACTATCAATATATCTGCTCTCGGGGAAGAGATTAATAAACTGTAGAAATGAGTTAACTATCTCATTGAAAGGCGAAAAGGACAGCTCATAATTGAGCTTGATAAAATTAAACATGGCGTCTTCCTTTATTGCCTTGTCGAAATCAAAGCGAGAAGCAGCCTCAAAGGCTATACGCGCATTCTTTTTGTCACTGGTATGTAAATAACAATCGGCCAAATGATAGTAAGCATTTTGTGTCATCTCATCATCGCCGGAAGTAAGCTGTGCCAGATTAGCAGCTGCTTGCACGTAGTCTTTTTCAAAATAATAAGACAGCCCCAGATGGTAATAATCCTCCCTGCGCGGAGTTTTTGTCTCGCTGACAACAATTGAAAGATATGGGATGGCTTGCGAATACTGTGCCTTGGCAAAGTAAGAATCGCCAAGAACCCGTGCCAAATCACTCTTCATCACTCCCTTGGCATCTGCCATAAGCGGCGTTCCATATTCGATAGCACGGTCATAATTGCCTTGCATATAATATATTTGGGCAATATAATAAGGAATTACCGTATTAAAACCGGGCTCATGTCTTATCCTTTCAAAAGTGCGAAGGGCAGCCTCGTGGTCACCTTCCGCGTAGCGAATATGAGCATAGTAGTAGGTGGCAGGCACACTGTATTTTGAATCGCTATCCTTAACGTTAGCAAGCAAACGAGAGGCTGTGACATAGTCTTCCTCCATAAAATAGGCATAGCCCGCCTTGTAGTAGTAGGCATAACGCACTTCCCGATCGAGGTCGGCAGGATCAACCTTTTCGAACCAACGAAGGGCAGGCCTCTGACGATTATTATCCTGAGCCAATTCTCCCAAACGAAAGTAGGCGTGCGACAAGTGACGGCTTTGGGGAAACTCTTCCAGGTGCTTCTCAAGCAGATAGGCTGCATCGCTATTCTCAATCCGTGATGCTGATAATGCTTCGTAAAATGAGGCCTCAGACTGCAAGACTTCATGGCCCGACCCGGCCTTGGAGCGTGTTTGTCCGAATAAATCACGAGCCAATCCATAGTATCCACGCTCGTAGTTAAACATTCCCTCTTCAAACAGGCGTTCGGGCTGGTCTCTTTCCAGACTTTTCTGACCATGCAAACTGACCTCACTTAAGGCGGCAATAACCATTGCTGCAATAAACAACCGCTTTATCATAGATTCTTACTCTTAATGTCTTTTATAATACCACTTCCTTCACGACTACGGGATAAATACACTTCACTTGCTTCTCAAAAATAACGCCAAGATATAAGTTTTGGTATAATTATCCTACAGCTCTTTGCAGGCTATTATCTTTCGCTACTCTACTACATACACCTCAGCAGCAGCATAGCGGTTGGTCAATCTGACACTGAATCTGTCAGATAAGGATTTAAATGCTTCAATTGCAACTTCCGGTCTGTTGTTCTCCTCTGAAAGGTGAGATAGAAAAACCACCTGAAGACCCAAATTATGATGGGTTTCGAGCAACTCAAAAGCCTGCATATTTGAAAGATGCCCAAACTCTCCGGCAACTCTGGTCTTCAGATAATGAGGATAGGGGCCTGACCATAACATATCCTCATCATAATTGGATTCCAAAAAGAGTGCATGACAGTGAGCCAACTCGCTTTTTACATTGTCGCAAGCTACCCCGATATCAGTAAACACCCCAATATTCCTGCCTTGAAAAGAAATGCGAAAACTGCAAGGCTCGGCAGCGTCATGATTTTTGGAGAAGCTGTGAACCTGAAAACCACATATATTAATTACATCTCCCGGATTAAACAATACAACCTTGGCGGGACGGTTCGGCCCCCAGCTGTTTTCCCAGGTTTTTTTTGTAAAATAAACCGGAACATCAAGCTTCTTGCTCAAAACCCTCACTCCACGCATGTGATCGGCATGCTCATGGGAGATAAAAATAGCTCTCACTTTAGCCGGGTCAAGCCCCTTGGCCGACATTCGCTCCATGACCTGGCGCCTGCTAATACCGGCATCTACCAAAACAGCATCTTTCCCGTTACCTATATAGTAACAGTTGCCATTACTCCCAGATGCCAAAGCACATATTTCAAGCATAATTCAACTTTTCTATAAGTCTTAATTCTGTATATAAACCTTTAGATCCTTTACATCACCATATTTAAGCAATAGCTTCCGGCTTAACTCAAGCGCTTCCCTAAAGCTATTCTGCGCATAAGACTCTCGGCAGAGGGACGAAACCTGTTAGGATCCTGACCCATTTTACGATAGGCATCCTTGGTCATTTCAACGACCGGATGCCGGCGAATTAACTCCGGAGTTAATTCATCCTGCAGTCGCTTACACACCCCATCCATTTCATCGCGCAATCCCGCATCAGAAGGAAGAACTTTCACCTGCGCAGCTATTGAGCCTATAGAAAGTGCAGGGAAAAGCTGCCTAAATTCAGGAAGTATATCAATTCTCAAAGCTTTACTATTATCGATTTTCAAAAAACAACTGCAAAGCCCAAAAGTAAGAAAAAATATTCACTAGTGTCAGCTAAAATTAGACCGCTCAGCACTGACAAATAGCAAATGAATGACAAGCCATAAGTTCGCAGCCTTTTTATCATTCCGGCTTAACGGACAACAATGAAAGATTATAATTTTTCGCATATTTGCAGCCATGATAGATTATAACATATTTCCGAAAAAGATAAAGGCTCTGTTTTTTGATATGGACGGAGTACTTTACGATTCCATGCCCAACCATGCCTTTACATGGGTAGAAAGCTTTAAGGCAGCAGGAATAGACTTTCCGGCTTACGATGCCTATATGAATGAAGGGGCAACCGGTAACTATACTATTCAAAAGGTGTTCCGACAGCTGGGAAGGGAAGCTAGTGAAGAGGATATAAATAGAATCTACGACCACAAAAGCGAGCTGATGAACAAGGCTCCGCTAGCACCCATTATGCCCGGCATGCAGCAGGTAGTTGCCGACACCCTGGCAGCAGGAATCAAAGTGATAATTGTTACAGGTTCAAAACAGCCATCACTTATCAGTAGGCTCAATGATGACTTCAATATTGGAAGAGAGGATATAGTAAGCGGTTTTGATGTGAAAAACGGGAAGCCCGACCCGGAGCCTTATCTTAGAGCCTTAGGGAAAGCTGCTTGTTCGGCGGATGAGGCGATTGTGGTAGAAAACGCCCCGCTTGGAATTCTCTCTGCCCGTGCTGCCGGACTGCTTACCGTGGCAGTTAATACAGGCATCCTCAAACCTGAAGTACTTTCAGAAGCAGGTGCTTCTTTGGTTTTGGACAGCACCTCGCAACTGGCTGAGCTGTGGCCCAATATTATCAAAAGCTAGGTATTTATGCTTCATAATTAAATTGGCTCAGAATTATCTGATAACTAATATTATAAACACAAATCAAACAGAGACCACAGAAGTATAGTAAATAGGCCCCCATTAAGGTCTGTATATCAGCTCCATATCTGCAAGCTTTCTCTCAATTTGATGAATTCCTTTAAGTAATTTTTGCGTTTGCGCCTCAGAAGCTTTCTTATGTCCCTGCACGTATTGTGACAGCAGACTTGGATTCATACCTATTTTATTAGCAAGTACTTTAGCGTTAATTACATTATAGTATTGGTAGAACTGCTAAAAATCAATCTCAAATTTCAGGTTCTCTTGTGTAAGACAAGTGTTCTCTTCCTCAAAATAAAGATTTGCAGCTTCAAGAGTGTTCGCTATTAACTCAAAACGGTAAGGACAATATTTCTGCTTCCGCCATAATTCCGAAATTCGCAGAGATATATGCCCTGCCAAGTGCCTAAGGCCATACGTCCGCCCCTAATCGGGATGGTAAGCGACTGTCCCATAAGCGAAGACTTAATGTGAGCGGGCATATCGTCGGAACCCTCAAGAGTATGGGTATATTCTCTAAGGTTTTCAGGAGCAATACGATTCAAAATCGTCTCAAAATCTGCTCTTACACTTGGGTCTGCATTTTCATTAATTGTCAATGCCGCCGAGGTGTGCTGAATAAACAAGTTGAGCAGTCCGGACTCGGGCAGTCCGGAAATTTTAGAAAGCTCCTTTTCAATAATTCCGGTTATCAGATGATAGCCCCTCTTGTGTTCAGCCAACTTAATATGCACTTGAAAAATCATAGTATAAAACTTTGTCGCTTTAAAGAATATTTAAATATAAGGCAAATCATCTCTTTTTTGATAAATTTGCATTGAAATATGCATTTTTTCCAAAACACACATTAATAAGCTTTTGACTTAAAACATGATGCTAAACGATATAAAAGAGCTATTAGCCGTTGAGGCTGATGCAATTAAAAACATACCGATAAGCTCGGAATATATAAAAGCACTCGATATCATTCACGAGCAGGTTCACCTGAAAAAGGGGAAGCTAATCACCAGTGGTATGGGAAAAGCAGGACAGATAGCGGTTAATATCTCGACTACCTTTAGCAGTACAGGAACCCCGGCAGTATTTTTGCATCCTTCTGAAGCACAACACGGCGATCTGGGCGTTGTTCAGGAAAATGACGTAATGCTTTTGATTTCTAATTCAGGCAAGACGCGCGAAATAATTGAACTGGTCACTCTTGCACGCGGCCTTCGTCCAAACATACGCTTTATAGTAATTACAGGAAACATTGAATCTGTGCTGGCCTCCGAAGCTGACGCAGTCTTGTCAACGGGCTCACCCCGCGAGGTGTGTGCCCTGGGCCTTACTCCTACTACCTCGACAACAGTGATGACTGCGATCGGTGATGTGCTGGTAGTATTACTTATGAAAAAGATAGGCTTTTCTAACCATGACTACTCATTAAGACACCATGGTGGATATTTGGGAGATAAATCACGCCAGGCAGCGAGTCTGGATAAAAAATAGTTATTATGAGCACTACAAACTGGAAATCATTACAAAACGGTTCTGATATTCGTGGCGTTTCAATGGAAGGAGTGCCAAATGAAAGCGTTAATCTTTCTGTCGAAGTAATATCACGAATTGGCGAAGCCTTTGTAGGATGGCTAAAAAACAAAGGACTGTCGGATAATATCACTATATCCCTTGGAATGGACTCCAGATTAACAGGCCCAGCTTTAAAAGAGGCCTTGACAGAGAGTATTACACACTGTGGAGTTGATGTTTATGACTTCGGTCTGGCTTCTTCGCCGGCAATGTTTATGAGCACGGTAACAGACAAGGAGCCGGTTACAGCAGCGATAATGCTAACAGCCAGTCACCTACCCTTCAACCGCAACGGAATGAAGTTCTATACCCGCGAAGGCGGCCTGGAAAAGAAGGATATTTCTGATATACTAAGTCTGGCTTCGGGTGATAAATCGTTTAAAAGTAAGACCATCGGGTCGGTAAGCAAACGCGACTTCATGTCTGAGTATGCTGCCAACTTTGTTCAGCTTGTGCGCGAAAAAGTAAATCATCCTGATAATTATAAGGAACCTCTTAAAGGCTTTAATATTGTAGTTGATGCCGGAAACGGAGCCGGCGGGTTTTATGCCCATAAGGTCTTGCAAGTACTTGGAGCTGACATATCAGGCAGTCAATTCCTGAATCCCGACGGAAGGTTTCCCAACCATATTCCGAACCCCGAGGATGAAATTGCAATGATGTCAATAATCAAGCAGGTTAAAGATACCAATGCTGATTTGGGGGTAATATTTGATACTGATGTTGACCGTGCAGCTCTCGTAAGTGCCGGCGGACGCAGCATAAACCGCAATCAGCTGATAGCCTTAATCTCGGCAGTGGTGCTGAAAGAGCACCCGGGCACTACAATTGTTACCGACTCTATCACTTCCAATGGGCTGACATGGTTTATCAACAAGCATCTGGGAGGCCAGCATCACCGCTTCCAAAGAGGCTATAAGAATGTTATTAACGAAGCCATACGCCTAAACAACGAAGGCAAGGAGTGCTGGCTGGCTATTGAGACCTCGGGGCATGCCGCCATGAAGGAGAACTATTTTTTAGACGATGGTGCCTATCTGGTTACCAAATTGATTATTACCATGGCTCGGATTCGACGGGAAGGTAAACAACTTAGCGACCTGATAGAAGAATTACCGCTTCCGGTGCAAAGCACAGAAGTAAGAATTGGTATTAAGGATCCACGATTTAAAGAATACGGAGAAAAAGTTATTACTGACCTTGGATTATGGGCTGCCAATCGTAACGGCTGGGAGTTAGCACCCGATAATTATGAAGGACTGCGTGTACAATGCAACAAACCTTTCCGCAAGGGATGGTTTTTGCTCCGTTTATCGCTCCACGACCCGGTTTTACCGCTTAATATTGAGGCCGAAGAGCAGGGTGCTGTTGAGGAGATAGCTTCAGAATTGGAGAAATTCTTTAGCAATTATGACAAGCTTGACTTGCTCGGCTTTAGAGATCTTATTAATAAATAACACACTGAAAGAGAGAAATATGAGGATTTTAAGAGAAGAGACACTTGCAGTAATAGTTGATATTCAGGAGCGCCTTTTCCCGCACATTGCGGGCAAGGAGGAGCTGGCGAAAAATCTGCAAACGCTGATAAAAGGATTGCAAATACTTGAAGTACCACTGAAAGTTACTGAGCAGTACAGAAAAGGCTTGGGCGAAACTATTCCTGAGCTGAAAGAGCTTCTAAAAGGAGTGTGGAACGGCGAAAAGACCCCTTTTAGTTGCTGTGACGATACTTCTTTTATGCAAGAGATTGAAGGGGAAGCTCGTAAATTTATTGTATTAGCGGGGATAGAATCGCATATTTGCGTGCTTCAAACAGCCATAGATTTGAAGGCTTTGGGATATATTCCTGTGGTTATCGAAGATTGTATAGGATCAAGAAACCCTGAAAACAAACGTATTGCCGTAAACAGGATGCTTCAGTCGGGAATTATTGTAAGCAGCACTGAATCCCTGCTTTTTGAGCTTTGCCGTTACTCAGGCAATGACACATTTAAAGCCATTTCCAAATTAGTGAAATAGCATAGGTGGAAGCAAAACCATAAACTCGAAACTTAAAACTTTGAACTCATAACTCATAACCCATAACTCATAACTCATAACCCATAACCCATAACCCATAACCCATAACTCATAACCCATAACTCATAACCCATAACTCATAACCCATAACTCATAACTCATAACTCATAACTTGCAACTTACAATTTTTCCTATGAAGAAAAAAATGCAGTTTTCATTCTGGCTACTAATAGTATTAGCCGTTCTGCTGGTAGTATTTTCAGTGCAAAATGCCGGCCCGATAAAGGTTACAGTGCTTCTCTGGCCTTTTAATGTTTCGCTGGCTGTTTTGCTGATAGGCACTTTTGCTACAGGATTGGTAGCGGGAGCTCTTTATGCTTATCGCAAATTCATTCCGGGCAACGAAAAGAATGAGATAAAGAGCGATGCCGCCAAAAAAGACCTGACAAAAACCACAAAGACAGGGGGGCTTGAAAGCGATATTTAGTTCGGCTCTTTTTGCACCAATACAGTATTTTGCTTATTTGGCCTCTGCAAGCGAAGCCACAATTGAGCTCTATGATAGTTATTCACGGCAAAGCTATAGGAATCGTTATGTAATTAATAGTGCCACGGGGCCACAGGCGCTGTCGGTTCCTGTGACCAAGGTCTCGGGGAAGAAAATCCTTACCAGAGATGTGAGGCTGTCTTACGACACCCCATGGCATGAGATTCACTGGAAATCAATCGAGGCAGCCTACAATTCCTCACCCTTCTATTTGTTTTATAAAGATGGTATCGAGGAGCTCTTTCGTAAAAGATGGACTTTCCTTAAGGATCTAAATGAAGCTGCCCTGACTCTGGCTATGGATTATGCCGACCTTGACACTCCTATCAGCTACACAGAGGCTTATTATGCTGATTATTCCGACAGAGAAGACTTCAGAGATATTATTCATCCCAAAATAGACTTAAGCATCAACAGTTCTTTCAAGCCTGTGCCCTACTGGCAGCCCTTTGGTGCGGGAAAGAGCTTTATACCAAACCTGTCTGTCTTAGATCTGATTTTCAATATGGGACCCGAGTCGCCCTTAATTCTTCGCGATAGTATCAGCTAATTCGCTCTTTATTAAGCGGTAGGCATCCTTAATAATTTTTTCGTGATCAAAGGCTAAAGGCGGGAGTTCATCAACAAAAAACCACTTGGCAGCAACAGCGTCATCACCGGCAACAAGCTGGGGCTCAACTGATATAAGTCCGGTAAACGCGATTGTAATCACATGCCCGCGCGGATCGCGGCCCGGCTTACCGTAGGCTCCCACCTGACGAAGCCTGGTGAAATCAATGCCTGTCTCCTCTTTCAACTCTCGTGCGGCCGCGTCATGCAAGTCTTCATCCTTATCAACGAAGCCTCCGGGCAGAGCCCATTTCCTGCTGAAAGGCTCATTAAGACGCTCAATTAACAAAAGGCGCAGCTTATCTCCCTTAGCCCAAAAAAGCACAACATCGGCCGTCACCGATGGACGAGGGTACTCATAACTATACATGCTATTCAATTACTCGTTTAATAACGCGAAGATGGTGAGTATAATTTCTGTTTTCACGACAAAAAATACCTTGGTGATCCAGATGATCCATACGAACCTCACCGCTGGCATGCAATATTCTGCCACTTCCCAAACAAATGCCCACATGCACTATTTCTCCTTCTTCATTATCAAAAAAAGCAAGGTCGCCGGCACGAGCCTCTTCAACAAAGGGAACCATTCCGCCTACCTCAATTTGCTGGGAAGCATTACGGGGAAGCTTATAGCCCATAATTTTAAATACCACTTGCGTCAATCCTGAACAATCAATCCCGTAAAAGGTACGACCACCCCATAAATAGGGAGAGTTCAAAAAGCCCTTTGCCACTTCTTCCAACTCCATTTTCCTCTCAGGAAGGGCATTCTGAAGATAGTACTCTCGCTTGCCAATGGTGAATGAGTTGCGGTCTTCGCCATTAAATACAACTCTACTTCCTGCCGAAATTAGCTGAGCTGACTTGTAGGGCTCACGAATTAATTTAACAAAAGGTAAACTAATCAATTGCCCGGGGGCCGAGTTCCATAGCTCAATTTCTTTATCAAGCGAAGCAATAAAGTACTTTTCATCTATCCACCCCTCGTAGTCATCAAATGCTAAACGTACACGGCACCATCCTTTCACTTCCTCCAAAACATGAAACACCTCCCCAAAAAGAATTTGAGTCTCCAAAGCACTCTGCTCGCCAGGCGTACTACGTACTGGAATAGCACTAAACGAACTGATAGAACCGGTCATATCTGCATTTTTAATTATACTACCCAAAAAGTCCAGGGACAAAACTATCCTTACAAGGACATATAACAAAGGGATCTTAAGGCTCAAAGATATAGAAAAAGACTCGTCTTTCAATCTGCACAAACTATCATTATATCACCAAAAATCGACCTTATACCAAAATTAAATCCCCCGCCACCTAATCCTATGCTTATCTGATCTGAGAGCATAATAGCATCCTCAATTCCTTTAATTCGGAGCATATTCGCTGCCTTATATCTTTTTTTATCAAGTTATTGCTACTTTTGTGCCCTGTATTTGTTTACTTTAAAGAGCTGTAAAATTTTTAGCCGGCTCTTATTTGTAATTAATCGCGTTACTATGTTTGATACTTTTAAAAAGTACTCCATTGCAATCAATAGAATAGTGCTTTTTATAGCAGCTATCGCTGTTGTTATTTATATTTTCCCGCGTCAGGGAAAATTTCAATACGAATATATAAAAGGCAAACCATGGGCTCATAATACATTGATTGCTCCTTTTGATTTTCCTATTTACAAAACACAAGGGGAACTTAAAACTGAAAGGGAAAATACCTTGAGCAGTTTTAATCCCTATTTCAACTTCCAAAATGATGTTGACCAAGAGTATATAGCTCTCTTCGAAAAAGATTATAACGCTTCACGGGCTCGCCTCTATTCAAAGTATAGCTTCTTGTCAGCGCCTCTTCCGGGTAATCCTGAGTATGACATATTTTCAGGTCTGAGAAGCCACACGAAAAAGCTCCTTGCCGACATTTACAATAAAGGTATTATATCATTGCCAGAAGAGTACCAGGACAAGCCTGCAACATTAGTTTTGACAGTGGTGAAAGACAATTTTGCCGAACGTAATGAACTTGGACAGTATCACAACTATCCAAGTGCTTATCAATATCTGGCCAAAGCATTATCAGCCTATATAAGCAATAGAAGCGAGGCAAACCGGGCAACTATAGATCAGTTTATTAACGAATTGCAGCTAAACAAATACCTTGAGGCGAATCTTGTTTATGATGAGGAGCGAAGCATGCAGGAGAAAGAAAAGATTCTTGCCGATATAAGTCTTACCGGCGGCATAGTCCTTTCCGGGCAGCGCATTATCGACACCGGTGAACTTATTAGTGAAGAAAGCGGTAAGATTCTTGACTCCCTGAAAACGGAGTATGAAGGGCGTCTCGGAAAAGGAACTAATCATTATTTCGTCTTGCTTGGACAAATATTGATGGTAAGCTTCTTCTTTGTTATTATTTATTTCTTTCTGTACTTTTTCAGGAATGATGAATTCAACAATCTTAAGTCTGTTTTCTTCCTCCTGATGATGGTTGTTACAATGGTTGTGCTGGCCCAGGTGGCCGGCAAATCAGAGGTATTTTCACCTTATATCATACCTTTTGCCATTCTTCCTATTATCGTAAGGGTGTTTTTTGACAGCCGGCTTGCATTCTTTTTACACGTCACCACTATTCTATTGTCGGCCTTCTTTGTATCCAACAGTTTCGAATTCGTGATAATTCAGGTTCCTATCGGGCTTGTAGCTATGTACAGCCTTTACAGGATGGTGCGTCGGTCCCAACTTGTAAGGGCAGCGGTTTTTATTATTGTAAGCTATTCCTTGCTCTACACAGGGCTTGCATTGTGGCAGGAGGGTGATATTAGCAAAATTGACTATAACATGTTTTTCAAAATTGTAATTAACGGAGGCCTCCTATTGTTGGTGTATCCTATGATTTATATTTTTGAAAAACTCTTCGGTTTTCTTTCAGATGTTACCCTTGTGGAGCTTTCAGATACTAACCACCCGGTTCTCAGGCGACTAGCCGAGAAGGCTCCGGGAACCTTTCAACACTCTATTCAGGTAGGAAACCTGGCTCAGGAGGCCGTTTACACCATAGGTGGTAATCCCTTGCTAGTACGCACAGGCGCTATGTATCATGATATTGGAAAACTTAGCGCACCGATTTTTTTTACCGAGAATCAGGCTAATGGTATAAACCCTCATGCTGACTTGCCTTACGAGGAAAGTGCGCAGATTATTATTTCTCACGTCGAGAGTGGAGTAAAACTTGCGCAAAAAGAAAAACTGCCCCGTCAGATAATTGATTTTATCGAAACTCATCATGGGACAATGAAAGCCAAGTATTTTTATAACTCATACCTTAATGAGTCGCCTGATGCTGAGGTTGATGTTACGCTATTCAGTTATCCCGGACCAACTCCTTTCTCGAAAGAAACCGCTGTTTTGATGATGGCCGACTCGGTTGAAGCTGCTTCGCGAAGCCTTAAGAGTTATTCGGACAATGAAATTGACCGGCTCGTTGAAAGTATCATCGACGCTCAGATTGCCGACAACCAGCTTATTGAGGCGCCGATTACTTTTAAAGAGATAACCCTCGTGAAGGATGTTTTTAAGCAAAAACTTAAAAACATTTATCACGCACGAATCGAATATCCTGAACTAAAGAATAAAAAATAAAAAAAGGCTCGCGAAAGTATCATTAAGAAAGCGGCCTTATTCCTTGGCTGCTTTCTTATACTCCTCAGGAAAAAACCTTTTTTGAAAGATCAGGATTAATATAATCCCAACAGAAATTGACGCATCTGCAATATTAAAAACAGGACGAAAAAATATAAACCTGTTGCCCCCTACCCACGGAAACCAATCGGGATAGTATCCATCGATGATGGGAAAGTAAAACATATCAACCACCTTGCCATGTAAAAACGGTGCATATCCTCCTCCTTCGGGCAGGAAGCTCGCAACGCGACCATAGCTTGCATCGAATAACATTCCATAGAAAGCACTATCTATAATATTACCTATAGCCCCTGCCATAACCATGCTAACGCAGACTATCAAACCCATAGGAGCGCCCTTCTTACAAATGGAATACAGATACCAGCCAATACCGCCTACCGCCAAAATACGGAACACACTCAGGAATAGCTTACCATACTTACCATCAAGCTCCATACCGAATGCCATTCCATTATTTTCAACAAAATGAATAATGAACCAGTCAAAAATCCTGTATTCCTGACCCAACATCATATTAGTCTTAATCCAAATTTTCAGAGCCTGATCAATCAGCAGGATGATAAAGACTATCAACAACGACTTTTGAAACTTACTCATTATTCAATTTTTTAAAAAATAAAGGTGATAATATTACCACAAATGATATATTATCTCCTGAATATCAATTTATTAGAAAAACAAAACATACAAGTCTCACTTCTGATTCCTTTTGGCATCAATACTTAAAGTGGCGTGCGGAACTGCCCGAAGCCGCTCTTTAGGTATCAACTTACCGGTCTCACGACAAACTCCGTATGTCTTATTCTCTATACGGATTAGAGCTCCCTGCAAATGCTGGATAAACTTCTGTTGCCGCTGAGCAAGCTTTCCGGCCTCCTCTTTTGACAACACTGCAGCACCCTCTTCCAACACTTTAAAAGTGGGTGAAGTGTCCTGGGTATCATTACCATCCTCAAGAGTAATGGTGTTTTTCAGCAGTTCATAATCTTTCCTGGCCTTTTCAAGCTTGGCTATAATGATTTCTTTGAACTCCTGAAGCTCCTCTTCCGAATACCTCGTTTTTTCGCTCATATCGTTAATAATTAGGGGTCAGTAACATTATAATTTCCTAACTGCAATAACTGTTTCTACATCGGATTCTAGTTCTACGCTAACAGCTGTCGAATCGTTACATTCATCTACCAGCCTTATTTTAGGCGCCAAAGTCTGGCTGCCTATATATCCTTTATACTTTTCAACGGCACTATTTATGGCTTCGTGCTTTTTGATAAACAGCTCTATCTTATCGGTTACATCAAAACCGCTGTCTTTACGGATATTCTGAATGCGGTTAACCAACTCACGGGCAATACCTTCCTCGCGCAAATCATCTGTAATAGTAATATCAAGTGCAACGGTGATTTTACCCTCATTTGCAACCAGCCAACCCGGAATATCTTCATTTATAATCTCAACATCCTCGGGAAGCAGGCTGATAGACGTCCCGCTAACATCAATATCAAATTTGCCCTGCTGTTCAAACCGGGTGATTTCATCAGACGACATAGCTCCTACAACAGCGGCTATGCCTTTCATCAATTTGCCATATTTCGGCCCCAGAGTCTTGAAGTTTGGCCTGATAGTCTTTACCAAAACCTCACTATTGCCGGTGATATATTCCAGATTTTTTACATTAACCTCACTCAAAATCAGGTCTTTTACGGCATCCAGCTGCTTCCTGAAATTATCATCGATAACCGGAACCATAATCCTCTGCAAGGGCTGTCTTACTTTTATGCTTACCTTTCGGCGTAAGGCCAGAACCATCGATGATATTTGCTGTGCATAGGCCATGCGCTCTTCAAGGCCGCTGTCAATTAGGGCAAGGTCATACACGGGCATAGAGGCAAGGTGTACCGATTTGCCATCCATATTCAAATCGCCGTATAGCTTATCCATATAGAAAGGAGCTATCGGGGCAGATAATAAAGCAACCGTTTTCAAGCAGCTATACAAGGTCTGGTAAGCTGCCAGCTTGTCTTTATCAAACTCTCCACCCCAAAAGCGTTTGCGGTTAAGACGCACATACCAATTACTCAGATTCTCGGTAACAAACTCTTGTATGGCTCTTCCTGCCCGCGTTGGTTCATAATTATCGTAGGCCGAAACAACCTCCTTTATCAGGCTGTTAAGCAGTGAAATTACCCATCTGTCAATTTCCGGACGTTCATTCACCGGAACTTCCTTTTCGTGGGCATTGAAACCATCAACATTGGCATATAAGGCGAAGAATGAATAGCTGTTGTAAAGTGTGCCAAAGAACTTACGTTTCACCTCATCAACACCTGAGACGTCAAACTTCAGGTTATCCCATGGCTGCGAGTTTGTCATCATATACCAACGCAGTGGATCTGAACCATACTCCTCAATCACAATAAAGGGATCAACAGCATTCCCCAGGCGCTTCGACATCTTGTTGCCGTTTTTATCAAGCACCAGACCATTTGATATAATATTTTTAAAGGCTATTGAATCAAAAAGAAGGCTTGCCAATGCATGCAAGGTGAAAAACCAGCCTCTGGTCTGATCAACCCCTTCTGCTACAAAATCAGCGGGGAAAGGCAGATTGTCCTTATTCTCAAAAGGATAGTGCATCTGGGCATAAGGCATCGCTCCTGAATCAAACCATACATCTATAAGATCAGATTCACGATACATGGGTCGCCCGTCATCGCTGACCAGTATTATATCATCCACATAGGGTCTATGCAAATCTATTTTATCGTAATTGCCGCTACTATAATCACCGGCAACAAATCCTTCATAAGGATTCTTATCCATTACTCCTGCCTTAACCGCCTTCTCAATTTCTCTCATCAGCTCTTCAACCGAGCCTATGCACAGTTCAACAGAACTATCCTCGGTACGCCATATAGGCAGGGGCGTTCCCCAGTAACGAGAACGGCTGAGATTCCAGTCAACCAGATTTTCAAGCCACTTTCCAAAACGACCACTACCGGTGCTGGCAGGTTTCCAATTAATGGTATCGTTAAGTTCTATCATCCGATCGCGAAGGGCGGTCGTCTTAATAAACCAGCTGTCTAAAGGGTAATATAAGACCGGCTTGTCAGTACGCCAGCAGTGAGGATAATTGTGAACATGCTTCTCTACCCTGAATGCTTTATTCTCCTTTTTCAGCATTACAGCCAGGTCAACATCAAGTGTAGCATCTTCTTCGCTTAGAGAGTCGTCGTAGGCGTTCTTAACGAAGCGCCCGGCATATTCGCTGTAAGCTTCAAGATTGACAAAACGGCTTACAAAGTCTTTATCCAAATCATCGATATTGAAGAACTTACCATTGCGATCAACCATAGGCTGACGTTTCCCGTCTTTGTCAACCAATATCAGAGGTGCAATGCCCGTTTGGCGCGCAACCCTGTCATCGTCGGCACCAAAAGTGGGCGCTATATGAACTATGCCCGTACCATCTGAGGTTGTAACATAATCGCCAACTATTACCCTGAAAGCATCCCCATCGGGACTAATCCATGGAATAAGCTGTTCGTATCTCAGTCCTGCAAGCTTCGAGCCGCTCACTTCATCCAAAACCTTATAAGGTACATGCTTATCGCCTTGTTTATATTCATCAAAGTCCAATGCTGCACCCTTCTCACTGAAATAAGCTCCCAATAAATCCTTTGCCAGGATAACAGTGATTGGCTCTCCGGTATAAGGATTAAAAGTCCTGACTCTTACATAATTTATCCCTGAACCAACTGCAAGAGCGGTATTTGAAGGCAAAGTCCATGGTGTTGTTGTCCATGCCAGTATATAAAGCTCTGTATCAATGCCTTTAAAAAGAAATTCTGAATCGCTGTTTCTGATAACTTTAAACTGAGCCGTACAGGTAGTATCCTTAACATCGCGGTAGCAACCGGGCTGATTAAGCTCATGAGTGCTTAAGCCCGTGCCGGCAGCCGGTGAGTATGGTTGTATTGTATAGCCTTTATATAGCAAACCCTTCTTATACAGCTCCTTAAGCATCCACCAAAGGGTCTCGATATATCGATTATCATAAGTAATATAAGGATTGTCCATATCGACCCAGTAACCCATTTTACGGGTCAAATCCTCCCACATATCGGTATATTTCATCACATCATTGCGACATGCCTTGTTATAATCGGCAACCGATATGCTCTTTCCTATATCATCCTTAGTAATACCTAAACTCTTCTCAACACCAAGCTCAACAGGCAAACCGTGAGTGTCCCACCCTGCTTTGCGATGAACCAAAAAACCCTGCTGAGTCTTAAAACGACAGATAACGTCCTTAACCGTGCGAGCCATAACGTGGTGAATGCCGGGCATACCATTGGCAGAAGGAGGCCCCTCGTAGAAAACAAAAGATGGATGACCCTCGCGCTCCTTTAAGCTCTGCTGAAAGGTAGCTTCATCTTCCCACAGCTTCAACACTTCTTTGTTTATCTCAGACAGATCAAGTCCCTTATATTCAGGAAATTTTTTACTCATCACAATTAAACCTTTTTATGTACCCCTTTTAAAAAAACGTACAAATATAGAGTTTGGCAAGTGGAAAAACAAGGAGAATAGTCGTTTTGTAGTGATGCCAGGCGGCAAAAGGCGCTATTACTTAACAGTTACGATATCTTAGTCTATAACAATAAACTAAGAAAAATTGAGTTACTATTTTGCCGGCCTTACAAAAGGCGGATAGCAAAACTTTTGTTTAGATTTGTGCTCCATATAACGGCTTGCGCTGCAAGCCGCACTCAGTATATATTTATGAGGATATTCACGCTTGCTGCCCTGTTTACATTGGTTGTTTTACAAAGCCTTACAACTACTGCCTCTGCTATCTTACAGCAGGAGTCAGGAATGGTTGTTTACGGCAGTGTCAGCGACAGCAAGGGCAATCCCGTTGTTAATGCTCATATTGTCTCGGAAGGCAATAAGCTATTTGGTCTGAGTGACGCCGAAGGGAAATTTGCTTTTTCTCTCACAAGCTCCTTTCCCATAAGCATTGAGCTAAGTGCCCTGGGTTTTGTAAGTGCTAAAGTTGTAATTGACGAGAATAGTGATTATCCCTTAGAAATTGTTCTTCAGGAAGATAAATATCAGCTTCGGCAAGTCGAGGTAATAGCACAGCAATACGATAACATCCATAGTCAGCAAATAGATGCGATACATGTAAGAGCTCTTCCATCCGCCTCAGGCCATGCAATCGAAGGCCTCGTAAGATCGCAGATGGGAGTGGCATCAGGCAATGAGCTAAGCAGCCAGTATCGTGTCAGAGGAGGAAATTTTGATGAAAACCTCGTTGTTGTCAACGGACAGGAGGTGTATCGCCCCTTTCTGCTTCACTCAGGGCAACAGGAAGGGCTGAGCTTTGTAAATCCGGATCTGGTAGAGTCAGTGGAGTTCTCAGCCGGAGGATTCAGTGCCTCCTATGAAGATAAGATGAGCTCTGTCCTGGATATAACTTATAAAAAGCCCGAGTCTTTTGCCGGAAGCTTTTCGGCGGGTGTATTGGGTGCCAATGCTCACCTTGAGGGTAGTTCCCCGGGTCAAAAGTTGACGTGGATAAGCGGAGCACGTTATAAAACAAATCGCTATCTGCTGGGCACTCTGGATGAAAAAGGTTATTATCATCCTGACTTTACTGATGTTCAGGCTTATCTTACTTATCAGTTATCTCCTTCTATATCCTTTGGGTTTCTTGGATATTATTCCCTCAACAGGTATCAATTTGAGCCGCAAACAAGGGAAACTACCTTTGGCACTATCTCGGAGGTCAAGCGTTTGAAAATATATTTCGGCGGACGAGAAGATGACAGCTTCGAGACCGGATACGCTGCCTTTTCTACCGAATACAAAGTAAATCCCCGCCTGATATATAGACTTACGCTTACAGGATTTAGGACATTTGAAGAAGAAAGCTACGACATACTGGGGGAATATTGGATGCAGGAAGTAGAAGACCCATTTGGCAATTCTGACGATGGGGCACAGATTGCCGTGGGAAGTTATCTGCAACATGCGAGAAATGAACTCTTCGGCATCGTTAATTCAGCAAATCTGGAAGGAAGTTATTTGGGAGAACAAAGCAAAACTTCCTGGGGAATGAAATATCGCCATGAGGAATTTCGCGACAAGGTCAATGAATGGGAGCTTATTGACTCGGCCGACTACTCTATTCCCTACCATGGTGATCAGATTATCCTGGCTCACGCCAAAAACAGCAATCACGACCTTGCTAATCATAGGGTATCTGGATACTTTAAAAACAATTCCTCATGGTTTCTGCCCTACGGCCGACTTACAATAGATGCCGGCATCAGAGCCGGCTACTTCTCGTTTAACAGGGAAACTACCATAAGTCCCAGACTCCTTATAAGCTATTTGCCGGAAGGCAAAAATAGTCGTTACAGACTCTCAGGAGGATTTTATTATCAAGCGCCATTTTTTAAAGAGATGCGTATGCCCGACGGCTCTATAAATAAGGATATAGAATCCCAACGCTCCATACATCTTGTTGCCGGGTATGATTATTATTTCGACATATTGAGCAGACCGTTTAAGTTTACCACCGAACTGTATTACAAGGATATGGATAAGCTTATTCCCTATCAGATAGATAACGTCAGAATTGTTTATTCAGGGAAGAACGAGGCCGAAGGCTATGCCACGGGAATAGACTTCAAAATAAATGGGGAACTTGTGCCCGGTGAAGAATCATGGGCTACTCTTTCACTGATGAAAAGCGAGGAAAACCTCTTGAACGACAAGTGGAATGACCCAAGCAGAGAAGGAGAACCCGGATATATTCCGCGGCCCTCCGACCAGAGGATTAACTTCTCTATGTTTTTGCAGGATCATCTGCCCAATAATCCTGATTTTAAGGCTCACCTCAGTTTCTATTACGGTTCGGGACTACCATTTGGCCCGCCGCGCTCAGAGAGATATAAGGCCGTCAACCGAATGCCATCTTACCGAAGAGTGGACATTGGATTTTCCTACGACCTGCTTCGTCACAAATCACGGCTAGCGCAAAAAAGCTCCAATTATCTGGATAATTTATGGTTGGGTATTGAGATTTTCAACCTTCCAAATATTAATAACACCATCTCATACTACTGGGTGACCGACATTTACAGCAGACAATACGCGGTGCCCAACTATCTCACCTCACGAAGAATAAATCTGAAAATTACTGCAAGGTTTTGAATACTCCCTACCACTTCTTAATCCACATTATTATACCCGTAACAGGCAGAGAAGTCGCGATCAGGCATGCCAAAAAATAGAGAATTTTCGAGAAGCTTCCGAATATTTCACCTGTATGTATGGCCTTTATCGACGATGCTATCTGCTGGTTAAAGGGCAAATCGCTAAAACGATTCACTGAGACTATATCACCTGAAACCCTCGAAATCTCGATTTGGTCTTTTGCCGTGCCCGCGAAAAAACCGGATTTTGTTTTGGTGATTGTAACTGTCGATGAACTGCTGTCGGGCACTGTAAGGATAATGTTGCCTTTGTAATCCAATTCCTTATCGGCTATTGCCAACAAAGCAGAATAAGCAAGATAATCTTTGACCAGGGCTGCTTCTCCCCTTCCCTCTGCATTCTCTTCTTGAAAAGCATCCCGCTGACGAATATTTAAAGCTCCGCTTCCCTTTCTTCGACCCTGACCCAGGCCGCGACCAGCCCCGTCTTGCGGCATCAAGCCTTGACCGCTTCCATCATGGCGTCTCGATTGCAAACCGCTCCCTTGATGAGTTCTTCCTTGCTGTGCGCCGCCTCCGCCCGGTTGGCTTGCTGCTTCAAGCCCAAGTGTTTTATATATTGCATTACGCGACCAGTCGAAAGACCAAAAAAGTCCGCTAAGTGCCATTATAAGGACAAGAGGAGCAACATAGAAGCCCAGCACATTGTGCAAATCGTAGGCAAGTCTGAATGAGCCTCCACTCCATTTTATCTTTAATCCTCGGTAGATGTTTTTTATTTTTCGCGGCAGCCATATCACCAATCCAGAAATAAGTATGACAATCATTATTATTGTAGCCCAGCCCACAATTGGTCGTCCTATCGAGGTATCGAGCAGTAACCACCTGTGAAGCCTGAATACTGTCATAAAGAACTCCTGTCCTTTAAGGCCGCTCTGCTCAACAACAGTGCCCTCATATTGATTTAAGAGATAGTTAGTGCCTCTTCGGTTGCCATTGTCTTTTACAACATTGGCGCTCCATGCGCTACGATCTGAGGCAGGTATCGAAATACTGCGCGGTGCAACACCCGTTGCCTTACTGCTAATCTCAATTGCTTCCTCTATTGAAATTGCCTCCCCTCCGGAAATGTTCTCAAGCCTAAACTTGTCCTTATTCAAATACTTTATTACATCATCCTGAAAGACGTATATTGTTCCGCTTAGGCAGACAACAAACAAGACCAAAGAACTGACTATCCCTGCCCATTTATGAACAAAGCATGATAATTTCCGAAAACGAGTCCAGAGTAATTTTCTTATAGACATAATACTTCCCCTCCTTATTAATTAAATATAAGCCGATGGCGAAGTTAAGCGCTTATCTCATATTATAAAATCCCTAATTTTGGCGGTTTTTCAAACTGCTTGCTATACCGGTCTAGCTACATCCTTTCAGGAACATCAGCTCCCAATAACCACATACCTTTCTTAATTGTCTCACTAACAGCATAGCAGAGCGTCATACGCATATTCCGAACCTGCTCATCCTCCTCAAACAAAATAGGACTATCATGATAAAACTGGTTATATTCCTTAGCAAGCTCATAAACATAGTTGGCAATCAGCGCGGGACTAAATGCTGCTCCCGCCTCTTGCACAACATTCGGGAAATTGCTGACAGAACGCACCAGATTGTTCTCCTTGGTATTAAGGCTAACTGACAAGGGTGCTGAACCGCTCCAGGCTATACCCTTATCAGAGGCTTTTCTAAATATAGATTTTATACGGGCGTGGGTATATTGGATAAAGGGGCCGGTATTACCATTGAAATCAATAGATTCTTTTGGATTAAAGGTCATGTTTTTCTTGGGATCCACCTTCAGCATAAAATATTTAAGGGCTCCAAGGGCAACCATGCGAAATACTTCCTCTGCATCTTCATCACTATAACCTTCAAGCTTTCCCAGCTCCTTTGACATCTCCCGGGCTGTATCTATCATCTCTTCCATCAAATCATCAGCATCGACTACAGTGCCTTCGCGCGATTTCATCTTTCCCTCAGGCAACTCCACCATTCCATAACTGAAATGCACAAGGTCTTTGCCCCACTCAAATCCTAGTTTGTCAAGCAGGATTGAGAGTACCTTAAAGTGATAATCCTGCTCATTGCCAACCACATAAACCATCTTATCAATGTTGTAGTTGTCAAATCTTAGCTTTGCTGTCCCTATGTCCTGGGTCATGTAAACAGATGTGCCGTCGCCGCGCAGGAGCAACTTCTCATCAAGGCCATTATCAGTCAAATCAGCCCATACACTACCGTCTGCCTTTTTATAGAATATTCCTTTTTCAAGTCCTTCAAGAACCTTATCGCGACCCACTGAGTAGGTCTCAGACTCATAATAAATCTTGTCGAAATCAATGCCCAGATTTTTGTAGGTAATATCGAAACCATCATATACCCATTGATTCATCGTCCTCCACAGATCAACAACTTCCTTGTCTCCGGCTTCCCATTTCAGCAGCATTTCCCGGGCTTCGGCCATTAACAGAGATTGCTTCTCGGCCTCTTCTTTGCTCAAACCCTTGCCTTCAAGAGCCGCGAGCTCCGCCTTGTAATGCTTGTCAAACATCACATAAAAGCGTCCAACCAAATGGTCGCCCTTCTCTCCGCTTGAGGCCGGAGTCACACCCTGACCCCACTTTTGCCAGGCTAACATGGATTTGCATATATGAATGCCCCTGTCATTGACTATATTGGTTTTTACAACCTTATTACCGGTAACCGAAGCTATGCGTGAAAGAGAATATCCCAAAAGATTATTTCGTATATGCCCCAGATGCAAAGGTTTATTTGTGTTGGGCGAAGAGTACTCTATCATCATCAGGGGCGAATCAGCTCTTGCTGCCTCAAAACCATAATTTTCATCTGCTATTATGCCGTTGAGACGCTCCAACCAGAAGGAATGCGACAAGCTAAGATTTAAAAAGCCCTTAATTACCTCATAGGATTCAATAAAGGCCAACTTTTCCTTCAAATAGCGACCCAGGTCGTCGCCGGTTTCCTCCGGCTTCTTTTTTGACACTTTTAATAATGGAAAAACTACGACTGTATAGTCTCCTTTCTGATCCTTCCGGGTAAGTTGTACCTGAATTATCTTTTCATCAAGGTGGGCATTATACAGCTCGTTAATGGCTTCAAGCACGGAGTTTCGCAACTGCTCTTCAATGGTCATAATAGGGAATAATTATTATAAATGCTTTTTGTCTCAATAATCAGCAAAGATAAAAATTCCGTACGTGATAGAAACAAATATCTGAAATCAATACTGTCCTAAATAATTTTCACTAAGATTTATTATTCTTTAAAATTAATGGTTTCGGCTGGAAAAATCTACAATTTCAGAATAAAACCCCCTGTATGTAATTCTGCATTGGTTCTGGTGGTTCTTCGAAGGGTTTATCCAGCCACTTTTGTAAGTCAATCTTTACAAACATGTTTAGCCTGATAAATGCGACTAAATTTGACAATCTCCATCCGTATCTGGCAAGTGCTTTTAAGTATTTCAGGACAAGTATCGTTATCAAAGCCGTCCATATTTGTATCATCACCGCATTCTCACTGGTTCCGATGAAGGATTTAATGTGAAGGAGTTGCTTTATCTCCCTGAAGAATATTTCTATTTGCCATCTGCTGCGGTAAAGTTCACTAATCGTGTTTGCTGTCCAAGACATTTGATTGGTAATAAGTTCAATGACTTGTTGATTTTCATCATCCCATATCGCGACTCGCCTAAGTCTTTTGGGGTACTTGTTTTTAGCCTGCACTCCTGTAAATTCAATAATTTCGTCTTTAAGGACATGTTGGTGTCTGTTGTCGGGTAATTCATTCTCTTTTATTGTTTTGAAGTTCAGGTTTTCTTTGTGCCTGACAACGAAATTTACTGAGTTGCTGTCCCAAACATTTAAAAGTGAAAAATCGTTATAATACCTGTCTGCAACTATTACACTATTTGCAAGTAGAGGGATATCATACGCCCCTTTATTATCAGCTGTTTTTCCATCGGTAATATTCACATATGCAGGCAGATTGCCATCATAATCAAGTAATGTATGCATTTTTACAGCACCCTTTGCTGTTTTGTATTTTGCCCAGTCAAATAAGCTCAAACAAAGGCTAATTGTTGATGAATCCAACAAGAAAATCTTCGATTTTATACGGAATTTTGTCTGCTTGACATTCATCTGCTGTCCTAATTGAGAGAGAAGTTTGTAGTAGTAATCTTTAAACAATTGCCAATCACGGTTCTTGTTCTGATAGCTTATTGTTGATTTTGATGGCGCCTTTTGAATCCCCAAATGGTTCAAGTTGCCAGTAGCAGATTTTAATCCATTGCTAATATCACGCACTGATTGACTTTTTGCAAACTGACAAAAGAGCATTGAAACCAAATGTGTCCAACTATTATATCCCTTTTGATGCTTGTCTGTTTCTTTTTCTTTTACAAGAGACTTAAAGGAACTGCGGTCTAATTTTGAAATTATTTGTGCAAATAAATTTATCTTTGACATGTGAGAAGTTTTTTTTGTTGTGCAACTCAAAGATAATTTGAGATACTTAAATTTCTTCTCACTTTTTTTAATCGTTTAGGACGCTATTTTTTTGCTACCAATTCGTTCTTTTTTTTTGTGAGTTCCAACTCCATTTGCAGCTTACCAATCATACGTTCGGCCTCCTTTAGCCTTGAATCATCTGGCTTGCGCTTAAATCCATCTGCCCCATGCTCGATAAACTGATCACGCCAAAAACTTAGATCGGCGATCGTTACTCCATACTTACGGCTTGCAGCCTCCATGCTTTCTCCTCGAAGCAAGGACAGAACAATTTCTGTTTTGATTTTTGTCGTAAAACGTGTCTTTTTTTCCATAGCAGTACAAATTTAATTGTTTATTTTACTGCTCGGTTTTATTGCGGGCTAATATAGGACTGCCACTATATTAACAATGGTGAAGCCTTGCTTTTTGCGCAACGATGGTTTAAATTGAGGGTTGTTGTACATTAAATAACCCTCTGATGGCTCGCATTTTTGTCTTTTCAGTTTTGCATAAGGGATTAAGACGTATTGCCTTGAAGACAGATTCCTATGTGGCAGGTTCTGATTTTGATATTATTACACGTGGCCTGCCCGACCGAGCTTACAGCAAATCCCTTAAATTCTGGCATGTGCCTTATCGCGAGGATTACCGTCTTTGGTTAACAAAGGCATATAATAATGCTACTGATTTGGAACTTGTATTTAGCGATGAAGAGACGGAAACTCGGCGAAACGACAAGCTGGATAAGGCTATGACCTCTGTTTCAAACATTTCTGCCCCTAACATAGAGGTAGGGCCTTCAAAGATTAATAATACTGCCGGGGAAAAGTTGGTTGCACGTGTATTAGTGGATAAAGCAAATAAAAAATTCTATGTAGAACACAGCTTTAGTACTTCCATTTTTGATGCTTTGGCTAATTTGAATATCGGCACTTATGTGAAACAAGACAGGCGATGGGTCTTTCCTGGCGATAATGTGATTTATGTTCAGGTCATAGAGGTTTTGAGGGGTTTTGGCATTAAGCCTCAAGTGGTTTCTTTAGCAAAGTCAGAGCAGAGAGCCAATTTCACGCATAGCTTTGAACTGCTGTCCAAACGTTTTGCCGAAACAATGTTATTGAGGCGTTTGAGCCTTCGAACACAAGAAATATATCAGCATTGCTTTCATATATTTTTGCAGGATCATAAAAACATAGTAGTAGAGGAGCTGACGTATGGTGATTTATTTAGCTATATAAAAAGACAGGCCATTCTGCTTTCCGCCACCCAACTTAAGCAGATGATCGCTGCAATTAAATTCTTTTATGAGAGAGTCTTGGGCCGGGATAAGATGTTTTTTCCGCTTGCGGAAAAAACGGAGGTACGAAAGACGACGCTCTTCCTTCCCTATACCGAAATTCGCTCGTTGCTCGATGGCATTGCTTCGCCTGGCGATCGTATGTTGCTTTTCCTGGTGTATCATGCCAACCTGCCTTTAAATGAAATTTGTACTTTGTCGAAAGATGCAGAGCATATTTTTCAGGGCCCCTGTCGAATGCCAGGAAACAATGCGTTAGCACTTGAATATTACACCAATTTAGTAGCCGAGTTGAAGCAAACTTATGCATTAAAAGCTTTCCTATTTGAAGATAATGAAAAGCCTTATTCTTTGAAGACTATAAAGGGGAAGCTCTATCGTATCTTAGGACATTATAAGTTGGCACAGATATATCGTAAACAGTACGAGGTAATTCTAAAGCAAAGTAGTTTGAGTTCTAAGACACAGGTGATGTACCTGAGTGCCTTTATGAGGTTTTTAGACTATTACAACTATAAGCATCCGGTATTTATCACAGATGAAGAAGTGCGAGATTATTTGTTGTTACACAGGGGGAAATCGACTGCTCAACAGGATATACTGGTAAGCAGTCTCAAATTTTTCTTTGAGCGCATTCATAATCATACACTTTCTAATAAGCATGTGCTGCGTCCCAGGAAGGGTTTCCACTTACCCGATTTTTTCACTTTGTCGGAGATTTCCGCTATGCTCAACACAACTGACAATTTAAAACATAAGTTATTGATAGCTATTGGCTACACAGCAGGTCTGCGTCGATCCGAAATTCGCAATCTGAGATTGAGAGATGTAGATTTGAAACGTAATTTACTGTTTATAAAGGACTCAAAAGGCAAACGTGATAGATATACCTTATTTTCGCAGCATCTACATGAATGGTTAAAAACCTACTTGGATCAAGCCAAACCTAAGGTCTATCTGTTTGAGGGATCTCGCCCAGGAACCCAATACAGCACAACCAGTATGGCCCTGATTTTAAAGAAGATGGCCAGATCAGCAGGCATTCAACGTAAGGTTCACATGCACATGCTTCGCCATAGTTTTGCCACCCATTTGCTGGAAGAGGGGCGTGATATCCGGTACGTGCAAGAATTGCTGGGTCATCAAAGCATCAAAACCACAGAGCGCTACACCCATATAATTAACGATGCCTTACTTAATGTTGCTAGTCCATTCGACCGTATGGTTGCCCAATCAGGTTTGTATGGAATAAAACCTCATAATCCTCCCTAAGTCAAACGCCTCACCTAAGCAGAAAAGGAATAATAATGCGCCATATACACTGTTCAGGTCTAATATTTGCGTTAATCTGAACAATCTGCAAGACATA
>ENA-UOOK01000048-UOOK01000048.1-fermentation-metagenome-genome-assembly--contig:-NODE-48-length-120044-cov-16.154698_pt1 | contig 120044 bp, 101 predicted proteins | sample MGYA00245777_ERZ724023 | MGnify/ENA primary metagenome ERZ724023 (study PRJEB28704, sample SAMN03018312) | fermentation metagenome | biome: anthropogenic terrestrial biome; feature: soil... | reverse complement strand
CCGTGCGGCCGAAGAAGAACGTCTCCTTGAACTGGAGGTTCTCTGCGATGATGCGACGGCAAATCTCCTTCGCCCGCTTCTTGTCAGCGGTGAAGTTGTCATCCTCGAAGTTCATGTACTCGAAGCCGAGCTCCTTGTAATGCTTGATCTCTTTGATCACGCTGTCAGGGCTGCGTTTACGGTACGGCGCGAACATCCTCGACGTCGTGCAGAACGAGCAGCGGAAGGGGCATCCCCGTGATGTCATGATGTTTGCGCAGTTGCACGGTGTCTTCAAGACGGAGTAGTCCGGATAGGGAAGGTCGTCAAGCTCGAGCACCGGCTTGCACTGCACGATGGGCTCAGTGCATCTTCCCTCGACAATGTCGAGTATGGTGTTCTCGCCCTCGCCGACGGCCACCTGGTCGGCGTGTTTCAGGGCCTCTTTCGGGAGAGCCGTGGCATGTATGCCGCCGATTATCACCCGTGCGTGCCCTCGCTCATGGAACATGTCAGCTATGTCGTAGGCACGTGGCGCGTTGGACGTCATCGTATAAAGGCACAGCACGTCTGTCTTTGCCAAGAGCGGCTCATAGTCGAATCCTCCGTTAAGCTCCTCATAGGCCTCGACATGATGGCCTGCGCGCTTGACGATGCCCGCAAGTATGAGCGGCCCTGTGATCGCGTCGTTGACCCCATAAAGGCCTGAGGCTACTCGGTAGACTGGCAGGCGTCGAAGCCATGCCGCCGGCGTGATGAAGGTGACGTTCATGTCTATGCTCCAGTCGACGTTGCTCTCTTGAAAAGTCGTGGGAGGTGGGAGGGGATGTGCCAGGTGGCCGCAAGGCAGCACGCGACAGCGATGGCGGCCATAGATATTTTGGCAATGCCTTGCAGTCCCTCTCCCTTTTTCGGGGCCTCATCTTTTGGCTTCGAGTCCGTGCTCGCGTACATCCACGGCGTGCGCTTGAGGCGGTAGTAGGGCGTGGAGGGGACATGGTCCGCAACCCAATAGGCAAGCGGGACCCCTAAGCTTGTGGCCAGTGCAAGGTATAGGCGGCGCAGCCCATATTCCGTGCCGAAACTTTTCCAGATGCGCAGGATCGACGGGAAGTCGTAGAAGCGGTTGCAGCTCTCAAAGAAGGCCTTCTGCAAATCCCAGGGGCTCATCTTCTTTGGCTGGAACGTGACGTTTGTCATGTCGAACAAGCTCCAGTCGTCGACGGTCTTCGTGAGCATGCGGCCTTCTTTGGCGAACTGGTCATAGACCGGCGTGCCAGGGAAGGGCGTGAGAATCGCAGGCTGAAGCTGGTAGGCATCGATCGACTTGGCGAAGTCGACCGCCCGGGCTATGTCGGTCGGGCCGTCCTCATCGATGCCAAGCACTACTGAAGCTACGACGCGAATGCTATGCTCGCGGCAGGCCTTGCCTGCGCGGCGTATGTCCTCGACGCTCTGGTGCTTCTCGATGTCGTCAAGGGCCGCCTGGTTCAGCGACTCGATGCCGATCAGCACGCGTGTGAGGTGAGCCTTTGCAAGGAGGTCAAGCAGCTCGGGGTCGTTGGCCATGTCCGTGCGGCCGAAGAAGAACGTCTCCTTGAACTGGAGGTTCTCTGCGATGATGCGGCGGCAGAGCTCCTTTGCGCGCTCCTTGTCAGCGGTGAAGTTGTCATCCTCGAAGTTCATGTACTCAAAGCCTAGGGCGTGATAGTGCTTGATCTCGTCGATCACGGAGTCTATCGAACGGCGGCGATAGGGGGAGAACATCCTCGACGTCGTACAGAATGAGCAACGATAAGGGCAGCCCCTTGAGCTCATGATGTTCGCGCACTTACAGGGCGTCTTCAAGACGGAGTAATCCGGGTAGGGAATCGTATCGAGGTCGCAGATGGGTGTGCACTCTACGATGCGGCGCGTGTCTCGCCCCTCCACGACGTCGATGAACCCCGACTCTGCCTCTCCGCAAAAGACTTGGTCGGCGTATTTGGCAGCCTCCTTCGGGCGATAAGAGGGATGCATCCCCCCCATGAGGACGCGTGCGTGCCCCTTCTTGTGGAAAAGCTCTGCCAGCTCATAGGCGCGCGGCGCATTGGACGTCATCGCCGACAGGCACAAAACATCTGTCTGAGCCAAGAGCCGTCGCATCGGAAGCTGCCCGTTGAGCTCCTCATAGGCTTCGACGTGATGGCCCGCCCTCTTTGCTATGCCCGCAAGGATAAGTGGTCCCGTAATCGCGTTCGAATGTCCGTAGAGACGTCCGCCGAAGTGATAGATCGGCATCCTTTTTACAGCAGGGGCAGGTGTGATAAATGTGATATTCAAAAGAGGCCTCAATTCTGACGTCTGCTCCGAGACGGTCAGACAGTTCATCTTTTTTTCCTACCCGAAAAGAAAAGCGACTAACAACATGTAGGTAATGTTGAACGGTTTTACCTCTATGTGTCTATATATGTCCAGACAACGACGTCGCCATCCGAGAGGCTGTATTCAGAGGCCGCCACGTTAGGCTCCGTCCCATTTACGGAGTAGACCCAGCCGCTGTTGTTCCCATGCTCCTTTTCGGCGAGGCCGTTGATCGCCGCCACATAGATTCCGTACTGAGTGTCACGGGCGTTGACGTTGGCTCCGGTCGCAAGCAGCGCGTCGTAGGGGGTAGACCCTTGGTCGACAGAGAGGTCCCTCGAGGCGCTCGAGCCTCCGACAGCTGTGCTGTCCACGGTTATCGAGATGCTTATCTGGGAGGTATTTGAAGAAGGAGACGAGGCGCCATTTGTGGTTTCACCTGCGCCATCTGTAGTATCATCTGCACCCTTGCCTGAGTCTGCTGAGGACCCGTTGCCGCCTCCTGCATCCCCTGTGCCATTGCCAGCGTCTTCTATACCTGCCGTGGTCCCGTCCTTGCCCCCGGTCGCCTCGGTGGGTACGGAGACGAGGCTCTTGTCGGGCAAGGTAATGTCGGCGCCCTTCGACTGGCTGAAGGACGCGGCGCCTCCCAGCTCCGCATAGGCGTCGCCAGAAATGCGATATGCGCTGGCAGCGGAAAGCAGGGTTGCGGTGTCGCCTGAGCTAGGCGCATTGCTGACGTCATAGGCGATTGCTATCCGAACTTCGCCGGCTGTGTCCTCGTCAATCCAGCACAGGTGCGTGACCTGCGCATTTTTGTCGGCAGCCCAGTCAGACAGCGCGCAGCAGCGCTGCACTGCGCGCTCAAGGGCGGCTTCGTCGCCATCACTTCTCTCCTCAACCCAAATTCCGTCACCTGACACGACGACCTCTGTGCCAGAGGTGGTGGTGTCAAGCGATACGTCTTTTCCGTCGAAAGAGAGGCTTCTCAGAGCGTTGAGCACGTCTTGTTGAGAGATCTCTCCTGATGAGGTGGCAGTGGCTCCCTCCCTTTGCGAGGCCTCACTGCTAGTTTGGCTCTCTGCGGCAGCGCCATCGAGCAAGGAAAGCGGATTCTGCCCGGAGAAGTACTCCCAGGCAGACCATGCGCAGAAGGCGCAGAAGATAACCGCGAGCACCGATACGACGACCGTGCCGTGGCCATGTGAGCTCCTTGTGCGCCTTGAGTCCGCTGCGGTGAGCTTGTCCTTGTCATGCGCAGCTGTCTGCACTGATGTGAGTTTGGGGTCTCTTGCCTTGTTCCTAGGCATTTTCTGCTCAGATCCTTTTGTGGTGCTGACGAAGGAGTGCTATGAGGATCACGATGACGCCAGCGCCTAGTCCGACGATTGGCCACAGGGGCATGCCAGAGGCATCCTTTTCGGCCGCAGCATCAGGGCTTGCCTTCTCCGGGTTCTCCTGTTGGCTGTCGGAGGCAAAGCCTGAAAGCAGAGGCTCCTCCTGTGTCGTTGCACTGAGCTGCTGTCTTTGTTGTTGTTTCGCTTGCAACCCTGATGTTAGCCTGTCGCTTCTAGTCGCTGTCGCCACAGAGAAGGCTGCGGACGGAGATGAGGTTGCAGAAGGAGAGCTTGAGGACGAGGAGGAGCTTGTCGCGCTAGCAGAGCTGGAAGTCGCGTCCGTGCCGGGTATGCTGTCTGGTGAGGCGCCGCGCCCGAGTCGGACGAGATAGCCAGAGTCGTTGATGTAGTAGAGAAAGCCGTCCGCGTCGCAGATTACTGGATAGTCGCAGTATTCGGCATTGCTCGTGGGCAGGTAGAGCAGATGGGCCACCGAGTCGCCAAGTCGCCAGACATACAGTCCGCCGCCGTAGAGGTACGATCCGTCAGCCGCGCGCTTGGCGTCGTTGACCGTGAAGTAGCACCAAATGGCAGCTGAGGACTGGGAGACGAGTACGGGGGAGGAGATCGAGCCGCTCGAGGAGCTTATCGTATTCTTGTCGTCTCGCGTCACAGTGCAGATGACGCTCATCGAGTCCAAGTCGACGACGGCAAGGGACGCCCCCTTGCCGCTTAAGGCGTTGGTGCCACCGATGACAGCAGTGCTCCCAATGACAGTCGGCGCAGATACGCAATAGCTGAGGGCCTTGACAGACGCTGTCTTCTGGAGGCTTCCGTCTGCTACTATGGCCAGCTTATAAAGGGTTCCGTCCTTTGTGGCCACATAGAGCCGAGAGCCGTCTTTAGAGGCGACGGGATCGGAGTTGATCGCATAGCCGCAAAGTGAGATCGAAGAGAGCTCCTTGCCGCTTGCGGCGTCGAGGACATGCACGGTGCCTGCCGTATCGCCTATGTAGAGGCATGACCCAACAATGACAGGGGAGGTCCAGTTGTAGCCGCTGGAGGACGCGAACGTCCAAAGGGTCTTGCCAGAAGAAGCGTCAAGGGCCCTGAGTGCACCAGGGCCGGTCGAGCCAGCCGAGGTCCCCACATAGAGCACGCCGTCAACTATGCGCAGCGCGCCGGTCGATTGGTCTGCGTCTGTGGTGGTGCTTGAGACCCAGCGCGTCTTCATGGTCTTGGCGTCAAAGGCTTGGACGAGTCCATCGTCGAGGGCAACGTAGACCATGCCACCGGAGTAGATGGGCCGCGAGGTGAGCGTGACGTTGAGCGTGCCTGCGAGCTGCCCGGTCGCCTCCACCTCGCCGCTTTCCTTGTCGATGCGGACGAGCCTGTTGGTGTACGTCGAGCTGACCGTACCACCCATGAACTGATCCCCGACGGCTATGTAGACCTTTCCGCCTACGATGAGCGGCTCGCTTGTGGAAACCCCGCCGCCGACCAAAAGCCGCCAGCTCTCAGAGCAGCCCTCCGTCGGAGTGGCGGCGGACGTGACGTTGCCGTCCGCCTCAGCCTCAGGCCACTCGGCTGCATAGTTTTCGAGCTGGTCTTTTGGGCTGTCATACTCTACTTGGGTGACAGTCGTGTCTGCGTCCCCGTAGCAAGTATATTTCCAGACGATCTCATCGCCGTCTTGGGGGATGTACTCCCCAGCGCCTACCTCAGAAACACCTCCATCAACGATGAGTTCCCAATAGGGGTAAGGAGCGTCATTGCCTGTCGAGAGGGTCTCTCCCGATGCTGATGTGATCGAATTCAAAAAGAGCCCATAATCAGTTGATTGAACGTCTGCAGTGAGACCAGCAGCCTCAAACGCGCGCACTGAGGCGGACATTGCCGTGTCGCCATCGGTTGACTCTAGGTAGCTCGGCTGCATCCAGTAGGTGTAGACCCCCGTCGAGTCGGGCGCGATCACGGCCACGCTGATCCTGGCCTCGACGCTAGCCTCAGCGTTGGCGCCGGACTGCGCATCGGCCAGCTGTACCTCTGACGTGCTTGCCTTGCTGGTCCCAGCCTCCGTGGCTGCGGAGGATTTTTGTGTCCCAGCTTCTTCGCTTTGAGCTTCTGATGAGATGATCGGTCCGAATGCAGCGGAGGTGACCGTGCCTGTGTCTGTGGTGACTTCGACCTTGACGTACATGCCAGCAAGATCAGCCGTGTCAAGCTCAGATGAGGTGGCTTCCTCTATGGGCGCGTATGTACCCTCGGCTGATTTGCAGGAAAGCCACTGGTAGGAAATGCTTCCGTCGCTATCGGTGTCCGCAGAGCCGGAAAGGATGGCCTTCAGGCTGGTCCCGGTCCCTGTCGTGTCAGAGATTGAGACGGACTCGGGTGCTGCTTTTGCCCCCTCAGAGCTGGAGCTTGACGCTTGCCCTTGGCTTGCTGCTGAGCCCGTAGCTGAAGATCCGTCCGATTCCGTGGCAGCTGCGCTCGTTGCTGAGGGCATGCTCGCGCCTTCTTGAGCCATTTTCGAGAAGGTTTGCCCTGTCGTGCTGGCTAGAGCCTCGTTCGGCAGCAGTATGAGGACTATGGCAGCAGATGCTGCAACGCTTAGAACTTGCTTCCACAAAAAACGCAACCTTGTTTTGCCACGCATCTGACAGCCCTTTCGCGAGACATTCCGACATGTTCTTCACCTTTTGCTGCGGTGGTAAAGAAATGCTGGTACGATAGTTCATCGCGAGAAATCGCAAAGATTGCCTTAGGTTAGAAGCAAGGATACCGGCACCCTTCCCACACGCCCGAGAAGGCGAAACCTCTTGAGGATGGGCAGGTCTTCTGGCTCGCGGTTAAGGATCATAAGACCCACGCGAAGAAGCCTTCTTAGACAGATCAGTTTATAGACGTCCGATGGCCTTTTCTTCGCTATCTCCGCATACAGCAGTGGCGGCTGTCCCGGATTCAGACCGGGTTCCCTTTTGATCAGGCTGTCTAGCTCTGTGCTCTCACAGCTTGAACCACAACCCCATATAGAGCAAACTATTCAATCACCTTTGAGTTTATCATGCCTTTTGTAGCTAAGATTGTTTTCCTACGTTAGATGGATTTGTGTCTGTTTTTATACAGATCATTAATTTGACGTCGAACTGTTTTCTAGGAGCTTGCCATGGAATGGATTAAGTCAAGGTTGGATGAACTGGCTGATCGGGACACGACCTACCGTCAGTTTAACACGCGTATCCTCGCGACCGTCGCACCCCAGACTGTCATTGGCGTCCGCATGCCCCGTCTCCGCCGCCTTGCCCGTGAAGTAGAACGCTCGCCTGACAGAAATGCCTTCCTTGAGGAGTTGCCCCATGCCAGCTATGAAGAAAATCAGCTCCATGCGATTCTTATCTGTCATATCAGTGACTATCGTGAAGCAATCAAGCAGGTGGATACGTTTCTGCCCTATGTTGATAACTGGGCTACCTGTGACGCAATGAGCCCGCATGCCTTCAAGGGCCATCCTGAGGGGCTCTTTTGTGATGTAAAGCGATGGGTTGGAGGCACTCGCACGTATCCGGCTCGCTTTGGGGTAGGCGTTTTGATGAAATACCTGTTAGACGATCAGACCTTTGATGAAGGGATGCTAGAGCTTGCGGCAGAGACAGGCAATGCCGCCTACCATGACCGCCCGAATGGCAGTTATTATGTGCGAATGATGGTGGCATGGTACTTCGCCTGCGTCCTCAGCCAACATCCTGCGGCTGCCTTGCCTTGGCTTGAGCAGCGTCGTCTTGGCCGTTGGGTACATAACAAGACTATACAGAAAGCCCTTGAAAGCCGCTGCATCCCTGAAAGCACCAAGACCTATCTCAAAACCTTGCGCTGGCGTCATGGGGATGGTGACTTTTAGAAGGTCTGTGCAGTTCGCATTCGTTTGGCACCATCATGGCAAGCGCAAGGCAAAATGGTGGCCCAAGGATTAGTCATAGGGAGACCTGATATAAGGAGGATTGACGGTGGAGTCTGTTTGCCAGGGAGGATGTGCTCACGGAAACCATGCTAGAAAGAGGGGTGCCCTCACGCCGGAAGAAAAGCGCCGTGCCCTTGAGCTCGACCCTGTGAGTGGCCCTGAGGTTGAAGCTGGGCTGCAGGAGAAGGAAGAGATCATACGGGATCGCAAGCATGTCGCATTCGTGCGCGCAGGAGCGCAAACCGGGGCAGATCGCGGCGGACTTGATGCGGCGCGTGACGTTGGCGTCCCCATTTGCGGGTGGGTGCCGAAGGGAGGTCGCGCTGAAGACGCAGGAAGGGCGCCGGGGCTGCTTCGCCTCTATCCTGAGCTTGTCGAAACTCCCTCTGATTGGTATATGCAGCGCACAGCCTGGAACGTGCGGGACTCTCACTGTACCTTGATTGTCTGCGCAGGTGGAATAGAGGCGGGCAGTGGCACTGAGGCAACCGTGGAATTCGCTCGCGACTACGGGCGTCCATGGATGGTCGCTGAGGGCCCTGCAGATGCCGATCACGTATGGGAGTGGCTTGTCGGGATTGGCCAAGGTCTCACGGTCAATATCGCTGGGCCTCGGGCATCAAAGGACCCTGACGTCTATGGGTTGGCCTACGATCTGCTAACCCTGATCCTGCTGCGTGACCGAAGCTGAGCCGTTGGTCAATCCTTGGTCATTCCTCCGCAGGTCAATAGCCACTTCCCTTTGACAGGCAAGACCTGTGCCCTGAAGCGAGAAAGTCATAGAAAATCCTAGACAGGCAATATTTTTTGGCGTATGCTCTCATTAGTTAATGAACAGATGCTCATATGTTTGTAGGAGAGTCGCCATGGGAGAGAGCAAAGCCACCTCTTGCAACTGCAAAGAGTGCGAGAGCAAAAGCCAAGAAGAGCAGAAAGACCCAAAGAAGCTTATCAGGCGCATCATTTTCGCATCCATCTTGCTTGTGGCGTGCATGGTAGCCGAGCGGCTCCTCGACCTCCCGATGTGGGAAAGACTTCTTATGTACCTCGTGCCTTTTCTGGTCGCGGGCTATGACGTGCTCGGGGGAGCGGCTGAAGGAATCATGCACGGCGATCCCTTCGATGAGGACTTCCTTATGTCTGTGGCTACGATCGGGGCCCTGGCGATTGGCTTTCTCCCGGACTCTGAGCCGGAGTTTGCAGAAGCAGTGTTTGTCATGCTGTTCTTCCAAGTCGGAGAGGCATTTGAGGCTGTCGCAGAAGGCAACAGCCGCCGTTCGATTGCCAAGCTCATGGATATCCGCCCTGACACCGCAAACGTTGAGTGTGCAGGCAAGGTCAGTGTCGTCTCGCCGACAGAGGTAGCTATAGGGGAGATCGTCGTTGTTAAGCCTGGAGAGAAGATCCCTATGGACGGCAGCATTGTCGAGGGCACGTCGAGCTTGGACACCGTAGCTCTGACTGGTGAGAGCGTCCCACGCAGTGTGAGCGTCGGTGACAGTGCCATATCCGGCTGCGTTAATCAGACCGGCGTTTTGCGCATACGAGTGACCAAGCCATTCGGCGAATCCACGGCGTCGAAGATATTGGATCTCATTGAGAATGCAGGCGAACACAAGTCGCGCTCGGAGCACTTCATCACGAGATTTGCTCACATCTATACGCCTCTCGTCGTGTTTTCTGCCATTGCGCTCGCCATAGTGCCGCCTCTGGTCTCTGGCCAGTTCAGCGAGACCTTCCCGACGTGGCTTCTGCGCGCATTGACGTTCCTCGTGGTGTCATGCCCCTGCGCCTTGGTGGTCTCTGTGCCGCTGACCTTCTTCGGCGGCATAGGCAGCGCGTCTAAGAGCGGGATCCTGATCAAGGGCTCGAACTTTCTCGAGACACTTGCTAAGGCAGACACCGTGGTCTTCGACAAAACAGGGACGCTGACGCGCGGCGTCTTCCAAGTCATGGCCGTCCATGACGTCGCATGCGACCGGTGTGGTGCCTATGCCCATGGGAGGTCATATCAGGGCCTGCAGGGATGCGACGAAGACGAGCAGCGCCTTCTGCACCTCGCCGCACATGTCGAGCGCTTCTCCACGCATCCCATTGCTGACGCGCTTCGTGCCGCATATCCCCACGAAAATGATGGCTGCACCGTGGAGGATGCGCAAGAGGTGGCAGGGCAAGGCGTGATAGCCCGCGTAAACGGCCATAAGGTCGCTGTCGGCAATACGCGTCTGATGGATGCCGTGGGCGCCCAGTGGATTGACTGCGACAAGGTCGGCACGATCGTCTACGTCGCCGTTGACGGCACCTATGCAGGCCATATCGTCATTTCGGATGAAGTCAAAAAGGATGCGGCTGAGGCCATCGAGGGCATACGCTCTGAAGGGGTGCATCGCACGGTCATGCTGACCGGCGATCGCGAGGAGGTCGCAGCATTTGTCGCACACGAGCTTGGTATTGACGAGTGGCATGCAGGCCTGCTCCCTGCAGACAAGGTAGAGCAGGTAGAGAAGCTTCTCGCGCAAAAGAAGGACGGGCAGGCCCTCGCCTTCGTCGGTGACGGCATCAACGACGCTCCCGTACTCGCTCGCGCAGACGTGGGCATCGCCATGGGTGCCATGGGGTCCGATGCTGCCATTGAGGCTGCCGATGTCGTCCTTATGGATGACAAGCCATCAAAGATAGCGCGCGCCATCCAGATATCACGTCGTACCTTACGTATAGCGCGGCAAAACATCATCCTCGCGGTTGCTATCAAGATAGCGATTCTTATATTGGCGGCCATGGGCCTTGCGCCGATGTGGCTTGCCGTCTTTGGTGACGTCGGCGTATTGATCATTTGTGTGCTTAACGCCACCCGCACGCTCATATAAGCAAAGCGGCCAAGGGGTGTGCGACAAGACGAAGGATGTCAGCATATCGTTGACACCCTTCGAGCCTATCTAGCCTTGTAGGCGTGCTGCCCCTCTTTCTTTTTTGTTCTGGCTGTTGTTTTTTCAGCCTAGCGTCTTCAGTGCGTCGACCACAGGCTTTACCGCAAGCTCGCAAGCCCTTTGGGACGGGGCTTCAGCCATCACGCGAACAAGCTGCTCGGTTCCCGACGGGCGCACAAGCAGGCATCCGCTGTCACCAAGGCTCTCTTCAGCGGCAGAGATGGCCTTGGTGACAGCTGGGTCGCTAAGAGCGTCTTGCTTGTTGGTCACCGACACGTTGACGAGCGTCTGCGGGTAGATGGTCACCGGTTCGACGAGTTCGGAGAGCCGCTTGTTGGTCTTCTTCATAACGCCGAGCACCCGCAGCGCGGTCATAAGGCCATCGCCGGTGACCTCATAATCTGAGAAGATCACATGACCCGATTGCTCGCCACCCAAGACGTAGCCGTTCTTGCGCATGCAGGCATAGACATTCTTATCTCCCACGGCAGTTTTCTCGTAGCTGAGTCCTGCGGCCTCAAGAGCCTTGAAGAAACCGAAATTGCTCATCACTGTCGCAACAATCTTGTGCTCTGGGAGCTTGCCGATCGAGTTCATGTAGCAGCCGCAGACGTACATGATCAGGTCGCCGTCGACGACGTTGCCTTGGTCGTCCACAGCGATACAGCGATCTGCGTCTCCGTCGAAGGCAAAGCCGCAGTCAAGGAGGTTGCCCCTGACATGGTCTTGCAGAGCAGAAATATGGGTTGAACCGCAGTTCACGTTGATGTTGAAGCCATTGGGCGTGTCATTTATCACATGGACCTCAGCGCCGAGACTTGTGAAGACTCGTTCGGCCACAGTCCAGCTTGCGCCGTTTGCGCAGTCTATGCCGACCTTGAGTCCGTCGAGGCGGAAGTCTGCCGTCGAAATCAGGTGATTGAGATAGCGTTCGCGGCCCGCGATGTGATCGATCGTGCGACCGATCGCGTCGCCAGTGGCAAGAGGCACCTCTACCTTGCCGTCTATGTAGTCCTCGATCTGCTCGAGCACCTCAGGCTCCATCTTGAAGCCTTCGCGGTTGACGAGCTTGATGCCGTTGTCCTGATAGGGGTTATGGCTTGCGGTAATCATGATGCCGCAGTCAAAGCCTCCGTCGCACACGACGTAGGAGACGGAGGGTGTAGGTGTCACGTGTAGGAGGTAGCCATCCGCACCGCTCGCAACAAGTCCAGACGCGATGGCGTACTCGAACATATAGCTCGAGCGACGCGTGTCCTTGCCTACCACGATGCGCGCCTTGCGCCCTATGCGTAGGCCGTAGTACCAGCCCACGAACCGACCGATCTTGAAAGCGTGCTCGACGGTTAAGCTTTCGTTGGCTCTGCCGCGGAATCCATCCGTTCCGAAGTATCTCATTCGTTTCTCCTGGTCTCGCACTGAGCGCGGGTTGGTTTCCTAATTATTGCGAATAGTTTACCGTCTTCGCGTGGAGAAGAGGCGCACAACGGCCACCTTCATTCTGTTTGCTTTCTATAATGTATGACAGTAAGTCCATGGGAAATGCGGAGGCGAGCATGGCGAAAGGGCATCTGCACCTGTCTTTTAACTCTCCTGTCGTGCTCATGTTTGTTGCCTTGTGTTTTTTGGCCACCTTGTTGGGCCAACTCTCTGATGGCGCCATCACACAAGCCTTTTTCATGACCTATCGCAGCTCGCTTCTTGACCCGCTGATGTATGTGCGGCTCTTTACACATGTCTTTGGACACGTGAGCTGGGAGCATTTCGTAGACAACATGACCATCGTTCTTTTGCTCGGGCCGTTGCTCGAAGAGAAGTACGGCTCGCGTCCGCTCGCTGAAGTCATGATGGCCTCCACCTTGACGACAGGGCTCGTGAATGACATATTCTTTCCTCATCAGGCCCTTTGTGGCGCAAGTGGGATCTGCTTCACGTTCATCCTCCTGTCCTCCATCACGCAGGTTCGTAATGGAGGCATACCGCTGACCTTCATCCTCGTTGCGGTCCTTTTTTTGGGGCAGCAGGTTGTTTTGGGCCTTACTATCCAGGACAATGTCTCCAACCTCTCTCATGTCATAGGAGGCATAGTCGGGGCCGTCGCCGGATTTGGATTCCTGCGTCAATGATTTGGGATATATCGACCTGAAGGGGCTCATATGAAGAGGATGCTCGTGGTTGTGGATATGCAGAATGACTTCGTTGACGGTGCGCTTGGCACCGCTGAGGCGGCGTCGATTGTGCCTGCCGTGGTAAGGAAGATCGAAAACTACCCTGATGACTGCATTTGGGTGACGCGTGACACCCACCAAAATGACTACCTTGACACCCAAGAGGGGGAGCATCTCGCGGTGCCGCATTGCATCGCCGGCACAAAGGGCTGGCAGATCTTTCCGGCAGTACGTGAGGCACTGCCACGCTATGTGAGGATCTTTGACAAGCCCTCCTTCGGCTCCGTTGAGCTTGCGCGCGCCTTAGCAGAGGAAAATGCCCACGAGCCTATTGAGGTGGAGTTTGTCGGCCTCTGCACAGACATTTGCGTGGTGTCGAATGCGCTGCTCGCAAAGGCGTTCTCTCCTGAGATGCCCATACGCGTTGACGCGGCATGCTGCGCTGGCACGACACCAGAGCGCCATGAAGCTGCGCTGGACACCATGCGAAGCTGTCAGATCCTTGTGTCGTAGGCACCTTTTTTCCAATGAGGGGGAAATGCCATGAAAAAAGCCCTAGAGGGATGTGTCTAGGGCTCAAGGGTTCGGCGGTGGGAAGGGAGAAGGCCGCCGCGCCCCTACTTGTCGCTCTTGTCAGAAGAGAAGAGCGCGGCAAGCCGTGTAAAGAAGTTCTGACCCTCATCGGAGGAGCTGTCGCTTGTGTCTGTGGCAGCTTGCTCCGACTGGTCCTCAGAGTCTTCGCTGGTATCATCGTCAGTATTCTTGATTCCGTCGACGACGTAGGCGAATTCGACTTCGCTGACGTCGGTGTTGCTGGGATCTACGAAGGAATGCAGCGCATAGCCCTTGCCAAGCTTCTCGTCGATGGTGCTTTGAAGCTGGTCGAGGACCTTGTCATCAAGGCCTGAGACGGAGTCGTGGAGTTCCTCAAGGCTTGAGGAGAGTGTCTTGGAGCCTGATGACGCCTCATTTGTCCCTGAGGAGAGCGTGTCGAGCCCTGACGCAAGCGAGGAAGAGCCCGAGCTGACTTGAGCTGCGCCGGAGCTGAGGCTGGAGGCGCCAGAGGCGAGCTGTTGGGCCGCGCCGTAGATGGTGGTTTGGCCGGAGGAGTCCTTGGAGTTCGTGAGAGACGCCACCACCTCATCTGTCCCTGAGGACACTTCCTGCGCACCTTCGTCAAGCTGGTCGAGGAGCGAGAGGCCGTTGCTCATCTGGGATACGGTTGTGCTCATGGTGCTGAGATCATCTTGTGCCGTCGAGGTGGCTGTCTCAGACTTGCTCAAGACGTCACGGGAGGCGGACATGAGCGTGCCTGCGTCTATTTGAACCTCTTTGAGGTCATTGGCAAGCTCAGTTGCATTTTTGCTGATCTTTTGCTCGAGCTGTCCTGCATTGTCTGAGGCGTTTGTGAGCGTGCTTGCGGCGCTCTGTATGCTCTTACCGGCTGACTGGGCGCTCGCACAAGCGTTTGAGCTGGCTGTTGCAGATGAGTCGAGCGTTCTCTCTACATTTTCAAGTGTTGCCTTCTGCGCATCGCTGAGGCCCGTGGTGTCCATGTGCTTCAGCGATGAGCTTGCCCCTGCAGTGCTTTGCGCTGCCGTTCCTGCGTCTGTTGCCGCTGCTGTGATGTCCGTGCCGGCGCTCGACAGGTCATCGCTTACGCTGGAGAGCTCAGTCATGCTCGACTGTAGCGCCTTGAGATCATTTGCCACATTTTGGCCGTCGGTTGTGAGGCTGGTCTGCAGGTCCGTGAGGCCACTTGCCTGAGACTTGATCTGGCCAAGCTCTTGCTCGATGGATGATAGTTGGGACTTAAGGTCGCTTACGTTCTCATTGGCTGTCAGGAGTGCTCCCGGCATGGTCTCCGAAAGAGTGGTGCGCAGGGCGGAGACGCCTGAGGAGACCTCAGAGGCACCCTCCCTGAGGGTCGAGAAGCTTCCTTGGTTCTCCTCAAGCTTTGACTGCAACAGAGCTGCGCCGCTGCTCAATTGGTCCGTTCCGCTGGAGAGGGCAGAGGCTCCAGACGCGAGCGTGCTCGCGCCCGAGGCGGCAGAGCTCGCGCCCGAGGCGAGCTCTGACAGGCCGCTTTGCAGTGACGCGCCGCCATCGGTAAGCTGCGATGTGCCCTCGTCGAGCTCATCTGAGGCATTCGACAGGTCGGACGTGTCATAGTCACGGACGTTAATGGCAGTCGAGAGGGGCATCGCGCTGATTTGCCAACCTGAGTAGCTGAAGTCCTTGGCGCTGCCCTTGATATGATAGTCTCCGTCGCTGTCAGGAAGCAGCAGGTACGTGAGTAAGGTGTTGTCTCCGGAAATTGCCGTCGTGGCACCGTCGCTGTCCGAGACGTTGAAGTTAGCGTTGGGAAACGTTCCCTGTGCTTGTAGCACGAAGCTTTTCGCGAAGTCTGCCGTCGCAGAGTCGTCGGAAAGCCCGGTAATCTTGAGCTCTATGTCAAGGTCACCGTTTTGGCCGGCGAGCTCGTCAGGACTGATCTGCTTTCCGTCAAGGGTGTAGGTAATCTCGACATCCCATGGCAGCTGCGTCGAGCTGTCGAGATCTCCCTGGTAATAGAAGGGCTCGCCGGCCAAAGTTGTAAGGTTGACCTTGCCGTCGGTATCCGTCAAATCCTCAGAGCTTGACATGTTAGTGAGCTTGGTATAAGAACCCGGGTCGCTCACATCAGTGGCAGCTGTCGTGTTGAAATAATTCACGACATAGATGCCTGAGGTCTTTCCGCTCGCATCTGCCTTGGAGTAGACAGTTTCCTTCTTGGACGTGGAGGAGGCGTCTATGGAAGGCGATGTCTCAGTGTCAGAGGAAGTCGAGTCGCTGCTCTGGTCGGCGTAAGCGACGCTTGGCATGACCGATGTTGTCACGAGCAAGGTGCTCATCGCACAGGCGAGCAGCTTCTTTCCGAGGACAGGTGCCGCTGAAACTGTTCTGGTGGAGCTATGTGGACTGGAAATGCTTTTTTTCATACTAATTACTCCTCACTATGCTGTGATGCGGCTGATTTCTCATTGAAGAAGCCGAGCTTCAGAGAACTATGGCGAATGAAGCCATCGAATATCACGAATAGTTGTGGCAGTACAAAGAAGATCAGGATGACTGAGATGAAGGCGCCTCGGGCGATGAGAAGCCCGACATCTTGGATCAGCGGGCTGGAAGCCACAACATAGATGCCGAGGCAGGCCACGATAAGAATGGAGCTTGAGGTGATGATGGGCTGCGCAGCATGCTCGATCGCCTCGATGGAGGCGCGCCTTTTGCCCATGCGCTTGCGTCTCGTGAGGTAATCCTCCGTGTAGATGATCGCGTAGTCAACCGATGCGCCAAGCTGCACAGCGTCGATGACTAAGAAGGCCACGAAGTTCACGAATGTCCCCATGAAGTACGGAACGGCCTCATTGATCCAAATGGACACCTCGATAGCCAGAAGCAGGGTTATGGGGATCGAGATCGACTTGAACATGATCAACAAAACAACGCCGATGGAGATGATCGAAGCGAGCTTGACGGTGGTGTTGTCCCCTGAGGTCACCGAGCGTATGTCGTAGTAGCTCACGGCGTTGCCGACGAGATGGTAGCCATCGCCGTAGTGCTCCTCGCAGAGGTTGCGGACTGTCTCCACGAGATTGAAGGCGACTGTCCCCTCATCAGGTATGTTCGATGTGAGAATGATGCGGCTGTAGCCACCGTTGATTAGCTGGCTTACCTCGTCTGCGTCGGCAAGCTCATCTGGCAGGCCATCGCCGGCGACAGTGGTATAAGACAGCACTGATTTCGTCGTGGGCAAAGCTTTGAGCTCGTTGACAAGCGTATCTTCCTCGCTCCACTGCCCCTCCGGCACCATGATCGCCCATGTCTGTGACTCGCCGAAGGCCTCGTTGATAGTGTCGTTGTCCAGCTTGACCTGTGAGGTGGGCGCCAGGTTTGACGCCTCCCCATAGGTGAAGCTCACGCCCTGCGAGCCAAGCAGGGCTGGCACGGCTATGACGAGCACGATGATAAGCGCAGGTATTGCACCTTTGTGGCAGAAGCGTGCCATGCCCTTGAAACTTTTGATGAAGGGCTTGTGCGTCGTCTTCTCCACGGCTTTGCGCATGTTGTACAAGATGCACGGCATGAGCAAGGTGATGGTGAAGAATGAGCAGACGATGCCCTTGGCCAGGGCAATGCCCATGTCTTGTCCAATGAGGAACTGCATCGCGGAAAGTGACAGGAAGCCGAAGAAGGTGACAGCTGCGGATGACAAGATGACAGGGAACGACTTGGTCATAGCTGCGACCATGGCGTCGAACTGGTCATCGTATTTTTCACGGTACTTCCCGAAGTTGGTGAGCAGCACAATGGAGTAATCCATTGACACGGCGAGCTGCAGGACGCTGGCCACCAGCTGAGTTATGGAGGAGATGGTGCCGCGGAAGATGTTCGTGCCCATGTTGAGAATGATTGCTATGCCAATCGTGAGAAGCATAACCACAGGGTGCAAATAGCTCGTCGTTGAAAGCATGACGATGACAAAAACCGTGATGACGGCGATTGCCATGATGTGGGCCATGTCAGTGTCGAGGGTAGACATGCTGGAGGCGTTGGAGACGGCTGATCCATCCATTGCGACGTTCTGGGTTCCTGGCAGGTCATAGCCGAGCTCGCGTATATGATCGATCTCCTGCTGGTCGACGGTGTCAGAAAGCACCATTTGGAAGAGATAGCCTTGGCCGTCATACCAGTCAGAGACGGTGTCCTGGTCCTGAACCTCGAGGGGCTCGTCAAGGTCAACCTCGTCACCTAACCATGTGACGGACACCACGTCGCCTTCGTCTTTGAGCTCGCTCGTGAACTTCTCTGCGTCTACTTGTGAGATGCCGGTCACATATACCCGTGCGTTTGTGATGTCGTTGCCATAGGTTTCCTTCATGGCGCTGAGGTCTTGGGAGGACTTTGCACTGGGAGGGAGATAGTCACTCATGTCTGCATTGACCTTAACATGGGGGATGCAGGCCGCACAGATGATCGTCAAAAGTATAAAGATAGCAATCACTATCTTGCGATGTTTTAAAACACCTCTAAACATTTTTTGCATGGGGTAGTAGATCTCCTTCCGTTTACAAAAAATTACAGCCGTTTAAACTCAAACAGCTGTCGTTTTCTACCCGTATTCAATTATTGTTAGAGATGAGAAGCAATCAATCCCCAATTAAGCATACAAACGTATATAATTAGACAGATATTTCTTTGGTTGTTTGAAATGAAGCGAGTGAGCGCCATGAACAAGCCGATGAATCGAAATGCGCATCGTTCCATCAGAATGTTGAAAGATGCTTTTGTCCAGCTGCTGGCTGAAAAGCCCTATGAAAGCATCTCTGTCTCGGATGTCACCCGTCGTGCCGATCTTAACCGAGGTACGTTTTATGCCCACTTTGACAACATCGATGACCTCTTTCGCTGTGTTATGGAGGATATTACGACAAAGGTTTCGCATCTGCTCGACCAGACGCTTGATGGCGACTTTCTTGAAAATCCTTTACCTGTTCTCAAGCAAATAGGTAACTACCTCGATAACGATCGTAAGCTCTACCACAAACTTGTGAGCTCCACTAGTGCGGAGATGTTTATTAACTCTTTAACAAAGATGTTTCGCGGAAGGGTACGTGAGCGTCTTATAGAGGGCAAGACGGAAGATGAAGCAAGATTTGATGTGCTTGTATCTGAGTATTTAGCGAGTGGTATTCTTGGCACATATCGCGCGTGGCTTGTAGGTGAGTATGGCGCTACAAGGATTGAGGAAGTCAATCAGGACCTTTGCCGTGTAGTTATTGCAACTGGTGGAGCCGTGCGTAGCCAAAAGGTCATTTGATAGTCCATGTGAGCCATGCTTTTCGTAAGATGACGGCTAGCTGTATTTCAGCAGTACATCAGCTCTATCGAGACAAGAATAGGCGAGCGCTGATGGCACGTATCTATGTAATAGAAGATGATGAAGACGTACGGGGGCAGCTCTGTGTTCTGCTTCGTCGTGGAGGCTATGAGGCTATATATGCTGAGTCATTTGAGGATGTAGCGCAACAGGTATTTGCCGCGGATCCTGATCTTGTTCTACTTGATTTGGGACTACCGGGAACAGATGGGCAATATATCATTAAAGAACTGCGGCAAAGCAGCGACGTACCTATTATCGTTCTTACAAGTCGTGCAGGTGATCTTGATGAGCTTATGAGTATCTCATTAGGAGCGGACGACTTCATTGCAAAACCTAAAAGTGGACAGCTGCTTCTCGCCCACATTGATGCTGTTTTACGCCGCATGAAAGGTTTGAGTGCAGCTGGGCGTATTCTAGAAAAAGATGGCCTTGTTATGGATGTGGCACGCTCAACAGCAAGCTATCAGGGATCGAGCGTTGAACTCACAAAAAATGAATCTCGAATACTTGAGCTTCTTCTTTCTCGCAGTGGACAAATTGTCTCGCGAGAAGAAATTATGGAAGCACTTTGGAACTCTGATGCCTTCGTGGATGACAATACGTTGACCGTTAATATGAACCGGCTGAGGCAAGCTCTTACTAAAATAGGAATTACTCATTGTGTCGTGACACATCGAGGACAAGGCTATTCGCTATGAGCATAGAAACCTATCTTCGCTCGCATATCGTCTCTTTACTTCTGTGTGTCCTGTCCATTATCGCAACATATTTCTTGGTGAGAGTATTGGATGCTGCAGGGAATGCCGCATTGCTGATAGCTCTTATGCAGGCACTTTTCCTTATTGTTGCAGGTCTTTTCAACTGGTTTTCTGGGCGCCGTTTTTGGGAGGGGCTTGTTGAGATTGCTGATGCTCCTGCCAACGAAGTGCTTTCCCTTGCATCAAATGTCGTAGAGCCTGAGTTTGCAGAAGGAATCATAGTCAAAAGGGCTCTGGATAACACCACCCATGCGGCAAATGCTATGGTTGGTAGCTTAAATGCAGGACAAAATGACTATCGTGAGTTCATTGAAAGCTGGGTCCATGAGATCAAAACGCCTCTTGCTGCAGCCAATCTTATGATTGAGAACTATTCGGATCCTCGCTTGCGGCCTCTTTGTGCAGAGCTTGATCGTATAGGTTCCTATGTGGAGCAAGCTTTGTTCTATGCACGAAGTGGCTCGGTTGAAAATGACTATCTTATTCGGGACGTATCTGTTGACTCTATGGTCAAAGAAGCTGTTAAATCTCGTGCTTCAGAACTTATAGCAGCCAATATCTCAGTTGAACTATCTGGTTTAGGACAACCGAGTCCGAGTGTACCTTGCGATCCTAAGTGGGTTGTCTTCGTGATTGGGCAACTCATTGATAATGCAGTTCGTTATCGCTATATAGGTCAAGAGCGTAGTGCGTCCATTTCATTTTCAGCGCATGCATTAGATCTAAAGACAGCCAACGAATGCGTTGTCCTTCAGATACGGGACAACGGCTGTGGTATCCCCTCAGCTGATATTGGCCGTGTTTTTGAAAAGGGATTTACTGGGGAAAATGGCCGCAGTCGTAAAAAGTCGACAGGTCTTGGCCTGTATCTCGCTCATGTTCTTTGTGAAAAGATGGGTCTTAGCGTGGCTATCGAAAGTATATATGGCTCTTGGACCTGTGTCTCCATTACCTTTCCTCGGCTAAAACCCTAAAACGCGAAAACCAGTTTCTTAGCTACCTAGACCTTACAAAAATGTAAGTTTGCGGTAAGCAAAATCGATGGCTCACAAAGTTGCTCTCATCCATTCTTGTCTTTGTACCGATGGCAGAGAAGAGAAAGGTTTTAGTATGCCTGTAGATATCACTGCAGCAGCTCCAGAGCACAGTAGTGCTCACATGGCTGGTTCAGCTTTCCATGCTCGTGTCCTTGATGTAAGAAATCTCGAGAAGGTCTATGGCGTTCGTGGAGGTAGTACACGGGCGCTTGCTGGCGTGAGCTTTGGTGTAGATGCCGGCGAGCTCGTTGCTATAATGGGACCTTCTGGATCAGGTAAGTCGACGCTGCTCAACTGTATTGCCACGATTGATATACCTACCTCCGGCTCTATCATAATTGGCGGCCAAGACACTTCTCGTCTTAAGCACTCAGCACTTGCCGATTTTCGCCGGACTAAGCTCGGCTTCATTTTTCAAGATGCTAATCTGCTCGATACTCTTACTGCCCGGGAAAATATTGCGTTGCCTCTTACGATTGGCCGCGTAGCAGCCGGTGAGATACGTGGCCGTGTCAGTCGCATTGCTGAGGCTCTTGGGGTAGCTGAGGTACTCGATAAGTATCCCTACCAAATGTCTGGTGGGCAAAGACAACGTGTAGCTGCTGCTCGTGCACTTGTGGGAGATCCACGCCTAGTTCTTGCCGATGAGCCGACAGGAGCTCTTGACTCAAAGAATTCGCAGCTTCTGCTTGAAAGTCTTGAGGCTCTCAATCGCCGTCTGGGTACAACGGTGCTCATGGTAACCCACAACTCCTTTGCAGCGAGCTTTTGCCGTCGTGTGCTTTTTATTCGTGACGGCAAACTCTTTACCGAGATCGTCCGTGGAAGTGACTCACGCCGGAAGTTTTTTGATGAAATTATGCAGGTTGTATCAATGATGGGAGGTGTAGATGATGTTCGCTAGGCTTGCGCTGGGAAATGTTCGCAAGTCCGCGCGAGACTACGCGATCTATTTTGTGACATTAGTCTTGGGCGTTGCCGTCTTTTACGCCTTCAATACAATGGCAAACCAAGCTGATTTCTTTGAAGGCGATACCCGCGAAGTTATGCAAACAGTAGGATTGCTGTTGCATGGCCTTACGTATTTCTTGGCTGTGGTCATGGGCTTTTTGATGGTTTATGCCAATAACTTTCTTATGCGTCGTCGTAAACAAGAGTTGGGACTCTACCAGGTACTTGGCATGCGTCGTCGGCAGGTTTCACTGGTTTTAACTCTTGAGTTGCTTTTCGCTTCGGCTCTTTCATTTGCTATTGGCATCGCTTGCGGTGTGTTGCTCTCACAAATCCTAGTCTTTGTGACAGCGCACCTCTTTGAGGCGACAGTGTCGAACTTCCATTTCTTTTTTTCCTTTGATGCACTTTTAACGACGCTTGTTTGCTTTGGTGTCATATTTTTTGTCATGTTGTTTTTCAACATGCGCTCGTTGCGTAAGCTGCGCCTTGTTGAGTTAATGGGCGCACGTCATGAAAATGAGAAAGTACGTGTTCGAGGCATGGGTCTGTCCACTGTGTTGTTTGTTGGTGGACTTGCGTTGATTATCGTGGCCTATGTCCGCCTACTGCATGACGGGCTGCCTGTATCTAGTGGTGCTATGCCAGCCTTTTATGTGACTACCGCTCTTGTTGTGCTAGGCACACTTATCTTGTTTTTTGGGCTCGGGGGTCTCTTTTTGGCCATTGCCTCACGCCGGCAATCTTATTGGCGAGATCTGAATATGTTTACAACGCGTGAACTTGCCGCTCGCATCAACACCACCGGCGTTTCCCTTGCCGTAATCTCACTTGTGCTCTTTTTAGCCATAACATCAGTCACGGCAGGTATGGGTATCTGTAATGCCCTCAATGAGGGGATAGAGAAAAACACACCCTACGATGCTACGCTTACACAATATTCGTCTACTGATGAAGCAAACCAAGAAGTTGATCTCATAGCTCTTTTAAAGAATGCGGGCGTCGATACGGATGCGCTTGGGCATCTAGCTCAGAGTACGGTTTACTACAATCTAGGATCTGAATCGGGCGTGGCAGGGATTACCCTGTCTGAGATGGCACAAGAAACCGGTGCCACATTGCCCCTCGGCATGGATAGCTCTGATGCCTCTAGCACGGGACTTTATGTGATGAGTGAAAGTGATTACAATGCGCTGCGTTCCATCTTAGGCATGAGCGCAATTGAGCTGGACGGTGAGCACTATCTTATTACCTGCAGCATGGATAACGATGAAATTGTTAGTTTTTATAACAAAGCTCTCGACTCTGGATACGCTATTACCATAGGCGGCCAACTATTGAGTCCCCAGCAAACTGAAACGATAACAGATACAAGTGCGACATTTGTGAATAGTAATATAGGTTCGAATTCAGGAACGCTCATTGTGCCAGATGCTATTGCTAGTGCAGCACGTGGAGAGAAGTCCTACAGCGAAACGAATCTTGAGGTTATGTATGCGGAAGGTACGACGACAGAAGAAGGCGATAATCTCATGGAGGCTGCCGCTGCCGCTCTAGAGGCAGATTCGACAACGTATATGAGCCTTGCATATATGAGCCTTGCAACGCGTGAGGGAGTTGCGAAGGCCTCTGAGAGCACAACCGGCATGGTTAGCTATTTGGCAATCTACATAGGTTTCGTGCTGGTGGTATCGTGTGCCGCCATACTTGCAATTCAGCAGCTCTCTGGTGCAAGTGACTCTGCCTTGCGGTATAGGACACTATCTGAGCTGGGCTGCCCTGATCGTCTTATCTATCGGTCTCTCCTGTTTCAGACACTCTTGAGTTTCCTTTTCCCTCTCATAGTGGCTCTTGCTCACTCTGTCGTGGCGCTTAAATGTGTAATTGATGTTATTAAGGTTTTCGGGCAAATTAACATCTTGTCGAGCTCGCTTATGGCGGTATCAATCTTTCTGGTTGTTTATGGTGGGTACTTTTTTGTAACCTACCGCACAGCTCGATCGGTGGTGCACGGAACTCTCGTTGGGGCTCGCCACTCCGCATAAGTTCATAGCTGTACTGACCGAATGTAGCCACTCTCCTCACGTTTACTTGGCGAGGGGAGTGGCTGTGCGCTGACCTTAAGCTTCGGTAGCGTCGCATTGACGAGAAGCGCTACACTTTAAGCAGGGCTCAGAGATGAAGGGCAACCATGTGTCACCGTATAATGCCGCTTCGGATGGATACGTTAGTCCAAGCTATGGAGCGCCAAAAACAGACAGGCCATGCAACAGTACAGTTTAGCGGACAAGAAGCAGTAGAGGCTTACCCGGGGATGCGCGTGCCTTTACTTTTGCCTGATAAGACCGGTGCACTTCAGGTAGCAAGTCTTACCTGGGGTCTCAAGCCTCAATCACGTGGTACTTCCCCAATTTCTGGACTCGTTTTTAATACACGTCTCGATACGGCTCTTGATCAGATGCAAAAAGGCTATGGTATGTGGCATGAGGCTATACGCTTCGGTCGCTGTCTTGTGCCTGTGCGTTGGTTTTATGAGACGAGCCGTAGCCATCGTACGATTAGTGCGCGGACTGGCAAGCCGGTCTTTGCACAGTATCGCTTTCGCGTGCCCGGCAGGCAGGTCTTCTTGCTTGGCGGCGTCGTGCGAGGGGATTACTTCTCTTTGGTCACGACCGAGCCCAATAAGGCTGTCTCTGCAGTGCACACGCGCATGCCGCTGGTGCTTGGCTCGGGGGAGTCGCAGCTCTGGCTCGGTCCTGATTTCTCGCGTCTCGCGGATCGTAGCAGCATCGGGCTTGCTGTCGAAGAGGCCAAACGCTAAGCTCATAGCTTTTTTGGCTTGCTGCATGAAGGCTGCTTCCTGCCGCGCTTGTATTTGTCGCGTATCCACGTGAAGACAAGCTGCTGCTGGATGCCGCCGAGACGTGGGTGCCATTGTATGTCGAAGTCGTGCTCAGCTCGCTTGATCCAAACGTCGCGCGGGACGGCCTCATCATAGCCAAGGCCGTAGAGGCAGATGCAGCTTGCAACCTTCGGGCCTATGCCGGGGAGCCTCTCTAGCTCTGCCATCTGTGTCTCTAGCGGGGCAAAGGGGTGGCTGAGTGCAAGGGGGCGCCAACCTGCCGCGGCGCGCTGTGCCAACTCGAGAAGATAGGGCCGCCGGTAGCCAAGGCGCAAATCATTGCATATGGCAGGATTGTTGATAATTTCAATAAGGCGTGAGACAGACGGCATGCTGCCCGGTGGGTCTCCATGAGCTATCAAGACATCCATTGTTCGCTGTATGCGGGAGATGTTGGAATTCTGGCTTATGATGAAGCTGACAGCGACATCAAACCACTGCTGATGTAGGACGCGGATGCCCCGCGACGTGCTGCGCAGCTCGCTTGGAAGCAGGCCGCTCGCCTCAAGCTCTGCCAACATCGCCGCATAGTTGTCGTCGAGCGCAAAATAATGCCGCCAGTATCTGAGCTCTTCCTCGCTAGGCTGCTTTTTATCGGGCCATCTGAGACAGAGCTTGTCTTCAGCTTGTGATGCCATGCAAACCCTTTTCCCGGATGTGATGCGCCACTGCGAGCGTATGCCGCTTTGCGACTGCCACGTAAACACCTGGCCGCTTGCGGCAATCGCCTCAAGCGAGAACTCCTTTGCTTCCCAAGTCACCATGGTGCCCTCCTGCCTCTTTTCGCATTGGCGAAAACAATCTTACGGCAGCAATGGGACGCTTTACACAGACAGCAGAAGCGCGGCGGTTACAAGAAGATCTTTGGTACAACAAAAGTTATACGCTGGGCGCGCTGACAGCATCTTTGCGATACGCTAAGGCCAATGAACTATGAAACATGTTATGAGCATGAAATTTCTGCACAAGGGGAGGCATGTGTGAACCGTACGAGAATTGCTCAGCTGTTTGCTGACGGGAAGGACTTCGCTGACAAGTCCATCACGGTGGCAGGATGGGTCCGCTCCGTCCGCGACATGAAGGGCTTCGGCTTTGTTGTGCTCAACGATGGCAGCTGCTTCAAAGACCTGCAGGTGGTGATACAGCGGAAAGATGGGCAAAAGTCAGGCATAGAAAATTACGACAAGATAGTCTCCTGCGGGCCTGGCAGCGCCCTTGTGGCAGAGGGGCGTCTTGTTGCCACTCCTGAGCGTCCTCAGCCCTTTGAGCTGCATGCTGCACGCGTCTTTGTGGAAGGGGCCTGTGCGGCCGACTATCCTTTGCAAAAGCAGCGCCAACCACGTGAGTTCTTGCGCACCCAGCAGCATCTCCGTAGCCGCACGAACCTCTTCCGGGCGGTTTTTCGCGTGCGCTCTACGGCCGCGTATGCGATTCACCGGTTCTTTCAGGAGCGTGGCTTCGTATATGTCAACACGCCGATCATCACCACCTCTGATGCCGAAGGCGCAGGGGAGATGTTTCGGGTGACGACGCTTGACCTCGCGCACGTTCCCAAGCATCCTGACGGCAGCGTTGATTGGAGCCAGGACTTCTTCGGAAAGCCGGCAAACCTCACGGTGTCCGGTCAGCTGCAAGCTGAGAATTTCGCAATGAGCTTCGGCGACGTGTACACCTTTGGGCCCACCTTTCGCGCCGAGAACTCGAACACACGCCGGCATGCGGCTGAGTTTTGGATGGTAGAGCCCGAGATAGCCTTTGCTGACCTCACTGACGACATGAATCTCGCAGAGGCCATGCTCAAGTACGTGATCCGCTCTGTACTCGACTCTTGCCCTGACGAGATCTCAATGTTCAACAAATACGTTGACAGGGGCCTTGCCGCACGCCTCGATCATGTCGCAACGTCTGACTTCGCTCGCGTCTCCTACGGCGATGCGATCAGGATTCTTGAAGATGCGCAAAACAAGGGAGTGAAGTTTGCATATCCCGTGAGCTGGGGCGTAGACCTGCAGACCGAGCACGAGCGCTATCTCACAGAGAAGCATTTTAAGCGCCCGACGTTCGTCACGGACTATCCGGCTGCGATCAAGGCTTTTTACATGCGCATGAACGATGACGGCAAGACGGTCGCGGCTGCCGACTGCCTGGTCCCGGGCATAGGCGAGATCATCGGAGGGAGCCAGCGCGAAGAGCGTCTCGAGGTGCTCCAGAGGCGCATCGCCGACCTTGGCATGGATGCCGACCAGTACCGCTACTATTGCGACCTGCGTCGCTATGGCGGATGTCGCCATGCGGGCTTCGGCCTGGGCTTCGAGCGACTTGTGATGTACCTTACGGGGGTTGATAACATCCGTGACGTGATTCCCCATCCTCGCACGGTAGGCAACGCGGAGTTTTGATCTCATGTACCGGATGCAGTCGGATGGATGAAGCGAAATGAGGCCGAATGATGCAGCCATTGGGCACTAGTAGGCGACAGGCAAGCGAAACGCGGGTTGAGCATGACTCGATGGGAGAGGTTCAGGTACCGCTTCATGCCCTTTGGGGTGCGCAGACGCAGCGCTCGTACGAGAACTTTCCCATCGGCAGCGAGAAAATGCCTCGAGAGATCATCTCTGCGTTTGCACAAGTCAAAAAAGCGGCGGCTCGGGCGAACTGCAGGCTCGGCAAGCTTGACAGCCACAGCTGCGAGTTGATATGCCAAGCGGCAGATGAGGTGCTGGCGGGGGATTGGGAGGAGATGTTTCCTCTTGCGGTCTGGCAAACCGGCTCGGGCACCCAATCCAACATGAATATGAATGAGGTGCTGGCCAATCGCGTAAACCAGCTGGCTGGCGAGAGAATCGCTCATCCCAACGACACGATTAACATGTCGCAGTCCTCAAATGACACCTTTCCGACGGCGTTGCACGTTGCTGCCACGCTTGCGCTGCGAAGGCGACTGCTCCCTGCCGCTGGGCACCTCTGTGATGTCTTGAGACGTCTTGAGCAGGAAAACCAGGGAGTTGTCAAATGCGGGCGCACGCATCTGCAAGATGCCGTCCCCATAGCCTTCTCACAGGAGATATCTGGCTGGAGGGGGTTGGTTGAGGGGTCGTGCGAGGAGATAGAGAAGAGCATGGCTTTCCTTCATAGGCTTGCTTTGGGGGGAACAGCCGTCGGCACAGGGCTCAATGCGCCTTCAGGCTTTGCTGAGGAGGTGACAGCACAGCTCGCTGAGCTTACCGGGGAGCCGTTCGTCTCCGATCCGAACAAGTTTCGTGCGCTTACCGGCAAGGACGCTGTTGTCTTCTCCCATGGGGCCGTCAAGGCCCTCGCTGCGAACATGATGAAGATTGCCAACGACGTGCGATGGCTGGCTTCCGGCCCGCGACTTGGTCTTGGTGAGATCACGATACCTGCCAACGAGCCTGGGAGCTCGATCATGCCCGGCAAGGTTAACCCGACCCAGTGCGAGGCTGTGACGATGGTGGCCATCCAGGTGATGGGCAACGACGCGACGATCGGATTTGCGGCAAGCCAGGGCAACTTCGAGCTCAATGTCTTCATGCCGGTGATCGCCTACGACTTTCTGCAATCGGTGCGCCTGCTCTCTGACGCGATCATGTCATTCACAGACCGTTGCGTCGTAGGCATAAAGGCGAACCGTCATCAGATGGACGAGAATCTCCATCGCTCCCTGATGTTGGTAACCTGCCTGTCCCCTGAGATTGGCTACGAGCATGCCGCTGCAGTCGCTAAGAAGGCCTTTAAAGAGGGGACAAGCTTGCGCGAGGCCTGCGTCTCTCTAGGCTATCTGAGCGCTGAGCGCTTCGATGAGATCTTCCATCCTGAGCGCATGGTGTGAGCTTCTCCGTTGTTTCTCGGGCAAGCTGCCTATTGCTTCGAGCTGATGTAGCTCGAGTCGATCGTGATGACACACACGCATTTCGGGAAGCGCTTGACGACAAGCTCTGAGACTTGCTTGCGCAGTTCGTCTTCTGAGAAGGGCAGATCGGTCGGCCGAACGCAGTCAAAAATTACATTGGTGTGAGTCGGGCCGGGCACGATACGCAGATCATGGATCGTTATGCGCGGGTCTATCGTTTTGACCATTTCTGAAATCTGATTGCGCAGGGTATGGACCTTGGGGTCATTCGTGACAATCGGATCATAGTGTAGGGTCATGATGAGGTGGTCATCACGCTTGAAGTCCTGTTCTATGTTGTCAAGTAGATCATGGCTTTTGAGCGGGTTTGTCTCCGCAGCCATCTCCACATGGGCGCTGGCAAACTGCCTGCCGGGGCCATAGTCGTGGATCATGAGGTCATGTGTGCCAAGGACACCGGGGTAGGAGAGTATTTTCTTCTGAATGTAGCTGACTTCCTCAGGCTTTGGCGCTGACCCCAAAAGAGGGTCTATCGTGTCACGCACGAGCTTCAAGCCGGAGATGAGGATGAACACGCCGACGGCAAGGCCCATCCATGCATCGAAATCAAAGCCCGTGAGCTGAGAGAGCAGTGCAGAGGCAAGGACCGCACCGGTTGTGATCACGTCGTTGCGTGAGTCAATGGCCGTGGCCTCAAGCGTTTCGGAAGAAATTGCAAATCCCATGGAGCGATTGAACTGCATCATCCAGAGCTTGACAAGCATTGAGATAACAAGTACCCATATGAGCTCCACAGCGAATTCTGTAGGTGTTGGTGAGATAATTTTGGCTGCAGACTCACGAAGTAGCTCTATGCCTACAGCTGAGACAAGCACGGCGACAATTAAAGCAGCGAGATATTCATAACGACCATGGCCATAAGGATGTTCTAGGTCGGCAGGCTTGCTTGCAAGCTTAAAGCCCAGTAAGCTGACGACGTTGCTGGATGCATCGGAGAGGTTGTTAGCCGCATCGGCGACGATGGAAACTGAGCCAATGGAGAACCCGACCAGTCCTTTCGCAGCTGCGAGCACAAGGTTGCAGGCAATGCCAATAAGACTTGCTGCTTGTCCGGCTCGCATGCGAGCAGAAGGATCGCCCTCTTTTGCCTCTTTGGATGCAAACCGACCAATAATCCAGCTTTCTTTTGAGCTAGACACGCTTATCACCTCCTTAGGTGCATGAAATAAAGCTAGATATACCCGTCTCAGAGCATGACATGTACATTTTTATAGCAGCTGATCTTTAATTTGACTTCGTCTGGCTCATAGATTGCAACAAACTACTGTAAATTGTGTGACTGTTGTTATGAAGATGAGCTCTCGTCGTTCGGAATGCCATAGGCAAGGAGTTGATCAATTGTCACAAAGCTATAGCCCTCTTGCTTGAGGTAGGGGATGGCAATTTTCAGGGCTTCGACCGTCTGGGAGCGGTCACCGCCGCCGTCATGGCACAAGATCACATCCCCTGGTTGGGCCTTTTCGATGGCGGCTACGATTTTGTCGGTTCCTGGACGACTCCAGTCTCTTGTATCGATATTCCAGCCTATTTCAGCACCGACATATGGATGTAAGGTTTCAACAAGCGAACCATAATAGTTACCGCCTGGTGCGCGAAGCACTCGGCTCACTTGGGTGCCCACGACAGAGTCAATTGCATCGAAGCCCTTCTGAACCTCTTCTATTTGCTCGTCGGCGGTCATATAGGTCAAGTTTACGCCTTGGCCCGCGCCGGCAGCATGATCCCAGGTATGTGAGCCGATCTGATTTCCATCGTCATGGAGCGCCTTTACCACGTCTGCGTTGTCGGCAATTTGGTTGCCAATCTCAAAAAACGTTGCGTGAATGTCATTATCCTTGAGGATTTGCAGGATTTCCGCCGTTGTGGTGGGCCAAGGTCCGTCATCGAAAGTCAAAGCGACGACCTTGTCGCTGCCTACATCAGCAGTGTAGGTATGATATCCAGCAGCGACAGGCTGCTGGGTCACCTCGGTGACTGAGATGCCTGAGACGTCTCCTGTTCTTGTGACTTGCTCGCCGTTCTGGCCATCAACAAACAAGTGAATAGAGCCGTTGTAATAGGCGGTTGCCGTTGTCGGGGCATCGACAGTCGAATAGGGGACTTCCTCTGTGGTCTCGCTATAGCTTTCGTTGACGTCCCCTCCGTCAGAGAAATCTATGGTGTCGCCCTTATGCACCACCGTCTTGGCGTCAGAAGTCGCATTTCCCTCATTGATAGTCGCGCTAAAAGCTTGACCGCCACCTTCGGTGGCAACGCTGCCATCCACTGCTATGAGGTTGCCAGCCTTTGGCGAGGCGTAGCCGTCGTCGATGAGGTCTTGGAGGGTAGTGCCTGCGTTTACGGTATAGGCAGAGCCGTTGACCGTGACCTGAAACGACAGGGGGTTGAAGATGAGATAGGCGATGACCCCGATGATGGTTGCCGCGATCAGCAGCGCTAGAACCTTCGGCCCCGAGGGGCCTTTGCGACGCCTTGAGGAAGCTGACGCGGGTTGTGAGTCATCAGGAGTCAGGTAGGTAATGTCCTCATCCGGCGCGACTGAGATGAGCTTTGAGTAGTGGCTGCTCACTGAGATGTTGCTGCTACGAGGATGAGGCTGCCCCTGATAGAGGCGCCGGCTCTGTGCCTGGGCCAGTTGAGCTTTCTTCTTGTTGGTGGCACGTTTTTTAAGCACCTTGAATTTGGAGTTTGCGGTTGAACTGTAATGGGCGCCGCTACTGTGTTTTTCTGCCATATTCGCGTCCTTCTTCAGGCGATCTGCTTGCTGCGATTGTTTTAGCGTTATCCGCAGGAGTGGTGATCCCCCTTTTTTCATGTACAGGTTCCTGTAGCATCCTATAGCAAATGCTTAAACAAATCTTATTGCTTTTGTTCGACAGTTGCGTGGCTTTACGCATTGTATCAGTTGAGAAATTGCTTGGCCTTTTAAAGGGATGTGGAGCAAAAATCGCGCCTTTATGCGTAAAGGAGCTGTATGCTAGAGGAAAACAACAGGTAGAGATTCGAAATAGACAAAACGGCGAACCGTGACATGGATAATTCTAAAAGGGGAAAGAAAGGCCATCGTTGCTTCTTGCCTGGGCAAAGTGAGGAAGAATATCGCGCTTGCTTGCGTAAGAAGCGCTTTGTAAGCAAGATTGAGGCAAAGAAGGCTGCTGCCCAAGCGAGTCGTCGTAAGGATGCTCCCCAAATATTCATTTATCACTGCGCATTTTGTGGCGGGTGGCACCTCACCCATCAAAAGCCAAAGAAATAGGCTGAGGGGCCTATAGGCGGCGTGGATGTCCTCGTGGTGACTTGCGCGCCAGGGCCGTACTTGATCATGTCGTGCGTTGCTTGTGGAATTGAGGTCGCCTGCTGCTTTCATGGGGGCCCATGACCTTAGAATGAGCCACGCCGGAGCGTGGAGAGAGGCCTTCCGGACAAAATCCCACGTGGATGGTCCATGAGGGTTGCACATATGTGCATTGTGCTGACACGCGTCGGATTGAAAGGCGGTATGCCATGAATGGCTTCGAAGGGAACGAGGAACAAGCCGATATGAGTTTTGAAGAGACTGACAAGACCAGTGCTGATTCTGCCATGCAACCAGTTACTGTAGAAAAAGATGAGGACACGAAGCTCGTTGACGTGCTCATGAAGGCTTCGCGTCTGATGCGTCAGCGCTTGGCTTCTCTCAGTGAGGAGCGGAAGGAAGCTGAGGAAAAGAAGAACGATCAAGTACGCATTCTTAAGCTGCTTCAGCTTAAGCCAAAAATGACGCAAAAGGAGATGGCTGAACTCCTTGGTATGCGCCTGCGCATCCTCGATGAGGTTCTGTCTGAGATGCAGCAAAGTGGGTATGTGAATCGTGAGTTGCCGCAAGAGCCTGACATGCGCGCCGTTGCTGTCAGCCTGAGTTCTGCCGGTCGCGATGCTGTTGAACAGGGTTCTCTTGCTTCTGACAAAAAGGAGCTTGTGCCAGAACTTTCGCAGGAGGATAGGCAAGACCTGATTGATTTGCTCTCTGAGGTTAACAGTGCCCTCGAGTCCTTGGGGCTCTCTGATGAAAATCGTAGCAGCCACAGCGACTGCGGCTTTGACACCAACCACGGCGGCCGTGATGGCCGCGGCTATCATGACCGGCATGACAGCTATGGCCACGGTGGCAGTGATAATAGGGGGGCACGTTCCGGTCGGGGAAGCTATGGCCATGGCGGCCGCGACGAACATTCTGGTCGAGGCGGTTACGGCCATGATGACCATAGGTATAGCAGTCATGGTCGTGACAGCCGCAGTGGCTACCGTAGTAGTAGTACGCAAAGCGCGCGCTACGGTCGAGGAGATCGTGGCAATTACGGCCATGATCGTGACGGTGAGCAGCGAGGCGGCTTTAAGCGCAGTTCGTCTTGGCATGGAAATTATGACAACTCCCATCGCGAGCGCCACGATTAGCTAAGCTACGCTAGGCTTAAACCGAGGTTCAGTTAAAGACCAAGCATAGGGGCGAGCAAGGCCTATGCTATCGTTGTGGGGGCTGCATACAAGACAGATCCAGTCGTGTGCGGCCCTTGTTCTTAGTTCAAAAACGTGCAAATAAGTGAGATGGATTGTTCTGGGGTCCTTCTTGTCGCGGACAGTTCGGCTAATGAGGCGGCAAAGCTCGCCATGGCTTTTGACAAGTCTGCTTGGTCTGCCTTTCTCGCATCGATAGGCACGCGATACAGCACAGGCTCGTCTGCCGAGCCTGCGGCGTGGATGGTCGCGGCAAATCCCTTCTTGCTGGCCTCAAAGCGCACGTTCTCAGCAATGTCAGAGGGCATCTGGGCGATAGCGGAGCTTGTCCAGCGCTGCGCCCAGCCACAGAGGTCCCCTGCCTTTGCCGCTTGGGAAAGGGCAACCTCAAGCTCTTCTGCAACCCGGTCTACTGCGACGTTTTGAGCGGATGCAGGCGTTTTTGCCTTCGGCGTCGCCTTGTCATCTTGCCCTTGGCCGTCAAACATATTCCTGAGGGAGAACTCTGCCTGTACCGTGCGTAGCATAAGGTCGGTGTCGTCTAAGCCAAGATGTCGTTCTGCCTGTGAGTCATCGAGCGTTCCGCGACGACGTGCCCAGTTTTCAAGGGCAGCAGGATGAGACTCGCGAGGAAGCCCCGCCATGTCCTTGTCAATACGCCGGCAAATGTCTCTTGTGTCTATTGGGATGATCTTGCCGGCCTTGCGTCCTTCCGCATATCCGTCGAGGTTGAGTGTAAACCAAGAATCCTCGAACGAGGCGTTGTGGGCCAAGAATGGATGGGAGGACAGCAAGCGAATTAGACGTTCTTGGAGCTTCTTGTCCTTGCGAAAAGGGGTTTTGCCTGCAAGCTTCTCAGCGTTGATATGGTGGATGCGCTCAAGGGGGACTGGGTGCCCATCCCAAGCGGAGGGCAGGCCACACCACACCGCCTCCCCTTTGTCAGGGATAGCGTCTGGGCTGAGCTCCATCAGCTCCCAGCCTGCATTGATGATGTAGCCGCGGTCAGGATTGCGACCGGTGGTTTCCAGGTCAATGCCGATGACCGTTCCTTTGACAGGAGCGTCTACATAGGCGGCGGCAAGATTTTCCATTGAGCTGCCGACAACACGCGATATTTTTGAAACCGGGCGCTGCTGGAGCGCGGCCACGCTGCGTACAAGATCTTTATCCGAAAGCCAGCGTGCAAGGTTTTGCCCTGTCGAACTTTGGATGCGGGCCGCAAGAGAGGTAGCCTCTGGTTTGTCGCTTGTGCAAATCAAATCGCAGAGGGCACGGTTCCGGTCTGCCAGCTCACGCACGAGATCAAAGGAGAATGCCTCAGCTCCTTTTGGCGCGGCAAACCACTCTTCGCGCAAAACGCGAATGGCTTCCTCCGTCTTTTCTCGCTCTGCCTCAACTGCCGAGATGCCGTCAGCAAGAAGAAACTCCGGTATGAAAAGCGAGCTTGCGAGCTCTATGGCCTGGCTTGAGTTCATCTGACTTTCCACCTCTGTCTGCCTGGTTTGGTGAGGCTAGGCTGAAAACGGCTTTTGCGCACACGGTATGGAGGGGCTTGCCTTCACGAAAGGATCTTGTCAGCCGCGAGCCATGTGGCTTGGGTGGGCGAGACGATGCGTGCACACGTGTATGCGTCTGGGAGATCGAGCGTCGAAGTGATAGTGGGGACACTGTCTATGGTATCCACAACAAGAGCTTTTCCTGCATCGATATGTAAAGGTATGAGCGACTTCATATGAGTATCCTGCGGATCCCAGACAGGAGTTACACTTCTCCAGTCCATGTTAGACCTTTGAAGGGCGGCAGTGACGTCTGACGGCTCAACCCCGACGGAAGGGCGTATCTTAAACGAGGGGGTAGGGGCGACAAGCTGGCGTTGTATAGGATAGACTGCGCGCTCGGGCAGCTTCGAAAGATGCTGCAGCCTCTTGTCTTGTCGGGTTGCAAAGCCCTCGAGCGCCCAAGGGGTGATGCCTTGCGCGGCGATGAGGATACAGTAGATGGGCTCCCATGCAGGGGTGACAAGCCCGGTGTTCCAAAAGCTGCGCATTCCATCTGAGCTGGTGACCAACAGCTCTTGTTGGCGAATTCTCGCAAGCGTCACGAAGAAATACTCTCGTAGCACCGTGAAGGCGCCGGAGGCTTCCCCCAAGCTCCAAGCCTCACGCAGCGCAATGCTCGCAAGAGAGCTGCAAAGCTCATTCCAGTTGGTGAAACGCATGAAGCAGGAGAGCTCGTAGATAAGACTTCGCTGCTGCCCATGTGGCAGGGAAGATGCGGAGAGCTGGGTCCATGACCCCTCTGGGGCGCATGGCGCGCCGCAGACGCTGTCTGCGACGCCTTTGACGTCAACATCTACGACGAACCAGCTTTTTTCATGTAAGCGGGCGTTTCTTCGGGCGATGGTGACTGTTATGGGCGTCTTGTCATCATGGAGGTATCTCAGCGGGAAGCGAGCTTGCTTACGTGAGTGTTCCACTGTGCCTGTGGCGCACGCTATCTGCCAATCCTCTGTAAGCAGCCTATGCAAGTCGCAGCCAAAGGGCAACGCTGCTGTAAGTTGGCTCAGAAACTCATCTGAGCAATGAACCTCCTCCCAGAAGGAATGTGGCAGCGAGGTCGTATCAGTAGAAGAAGAATTCGAATCGGCGGCCTCAGGCGTTAGGTTCTCGGGCGCACTTTTGGCTGCCGTGAGAGAGGGATCGCCAGTGCCCTTCCTTGTCACATGCCCTGTTGGTCGTATGGGCTTTAGAGTGGCTCGCCTATGTTTCCATGGCTTGTTTACATGGCTTGGCGTTGACGGAGCGCCGTCATCAGAAGCTGCATCAAGGGCCTCGTCAAAGGAGATGAAGCTCATCACGCGCACGTAGCTGCGCCCTCCTTTGAAATCGGTCAGCTCTATGAAGTCGCTGAGGCTCTCCATCAGCTCGTGCACATCGCCATAGCCGAGATCGGCCGCATTGATGCCGTCGGACATGAGCGCCTCCTCAACACGAGGCAGGAAGGTTTGCGTGCCTATGCCGAAGCTGGTTTTTAGCAGACGATATAGATAAAGTTGATTTCCTGGGCTTAGCGTCTTTGCCATGGAGGTCCCCTTCTCTATCATGTGGTCTCGTCTAGGCTATCTTATCGTGTTGCTGTGCGCTGACGAAAAAAATAAGGTATTTTTGATTGAAGAAGATGACCTTCTGGCTCCAACGGGAAATTGCCATAGTCAAGGAAAGAGAAGCCCATATGGATGATGGTTGCCAGAACAAGGCAAGCGGTGCGCTCAAATGCATGAGCAGACTCGTCCGTCTCAATAGGCGGACCCTTATCATTGCGGTTTGCATAGTGGTGTTCTTAGCGTTGTTCGAAGACATTGCTGAGGGACAAATCATGCACTTGGATGTGCTTGCCTATCGCTTCTTTGTGGAGTATCTCCGCTCTGACGCGTTGACACCTGTAATGGGAGAAATAACAAACATCGCAAGCCCTACGGTCCTTGTTGTGCTTTGGCTAGTCGTTTCGGCATTGTCTCCGGGTAAAAGGCCAGGTCTTTGTATGGCCTTGAATTTTGCCTGCTCAGTTGTGTTGAACTATCTCCTCAAGTTCATTGTGCAGCGTCCGCGCCCAGAGGGCTTCCGCCTTGTCTGTGCAAGTGGATACAGCTTTCCTTCGGGGCATTCGATGATCGCGATGGCTTTTTTTGGCCTGATCATCTATTTTGTCTGGTACTATGAAGAAGACAGGTGTCAGCGCTGGATATGGACGATTTGTTTTTCAATAGTTATTGCCTTGATTGGCATAAGCCGCATCTATCTTGGTGTGCACTACGCGTCTGATGTGGTTGCCGGCTTTTGTGTATCCATGGCATGGCTTGCAGTGTACACGAAGTTGTTTTGTCCGTTGCTGCTTGGTGAGCGGCCAGCAAGCAGCAGCTCAGACGCTACTGCAGCAAAACCCCCTGAGATCTGAGAGGTCTGCAAAGGCAGGGAGCCGAAGCTCTCCGTCGTACTATTGGAATCGCAGCGAGTCCACAGGGTTTAACTTGGCGGCACGACGGGCGGGGTAGTAGCCAAAGACGATGCCGATGAACAAACAAATGCCCGTCGCCCCAGCAATTGCCGTCAGTGAGATGGCTGGGGAAATAACTAAGTTTTTTGTCACACTTGAGGCAAGCTTGGCAAGCCCCCATGCCCCCGCATAGCCCAAGACCACGCCGAAAATGCCACCGATCAAGCAAAGCGCGACCGACTCCATGAGAAATTGCTTGGTGATGTCAGACCTCCGGGCGCCAAGGGCTTTGCGTAAGCCTATCTCTCGGATGCGTTCAGTGACGTTGGTCAGCATCATGTTCATGATGCCAATGCCGCCCACCAACAATGATATTCCGGCGACAGCAGTCATCATGAGCTCGAATGTCGCCAACATGGTGTTGAGCTCGTCAATGATTGATTGCATTGTTGTCACATCGACCGAGCCGCTCTCGTCATCAGAGGAGATGTTGTAATAACTGGAAAGAAACGACTTTGTGTTTTCCGCCAGTTCGTCTATATCCGTTCCCTCCTGCGCGAAGCCAATGATTTGAAAGATGCCGTAGTTGCTGCCAAGCAGGCGCGTCGTCGCGGTTTGCAGTGGCACATAGCTTATGCTGGAGAAGCCTCCGACGGACTCTGCGACACCGATTACCGTATAGTCGCTGCTGCTGAGCTTCACTGTTTGCCCAAGGGCTGCTGTGCCGTCTCCGCCGAAGAGGGTTTTGGCGATTGACTGGTCAAGAACAATGTCCATCGCTCCTTGCTGGTCTTCGCTGTCTGTAAAGGTGCGGCCTGCAGCGAGCTTTACCGTGCTAGCCTCGAAATATTCCGGATGGACGCACAAAAGAGTGGCTTGGTCCTTTGTCTTGCTGTCTGACGAAATGCTGCCAGTGTAGTAGGCAAGACCCGTGACGAAATCATAGCCGGGGACGTTCTGCTCGATTTGCTCAATGTCCTCCTCGGAGATCTTGCGATTGACATTGGCGCTGATGTATATCGTGCGCGACTGGTCGAGTCCAAGCTTGTCGATCAATGCTGACCGTACACCGCCGATGAGCGACGTCATCGCGATCACGGCAGCGATGCCTATGACGATGCCAAGGATTGTGAGCAAGCTTCGCCCCCGGTTGGCATCGAGCGCAGAGAACGTTTCCCGCAGAAGGTCACGAAAGCTCATGTGTGACTCACCTTGCCCACTCCATGCTCGGCAACGAAGGCGCGCTCTTCCTCGTCGCTGAGGAGCCGCCCGTCTCGAATATGGACTGTACGGTCAGCCCAGCTCGCGACCTCAGGGTCATGCGTAATCAAAACGATGGTCTTTCCTGCCCGCTTGAGCTTAGAAAACGTTTCGAGCACCATCTCGCTCGTTGCTGAGTCAAGGTTGCCTGTAGGCTCATCGGCCAAGATCATAGCAGGGTCGTTCACGAGGGCCCGTGCGATTGCGACGCGTTGGATCTGGCCCCCTGAGAGCTCATTTGAACGATGCTCGTAGTATGCCTCAGGGAGGGAGACTGCTGCCAGAGCCTTCCAAGCGCGCGGCTCGCGCTCCGAAAAGGAGACATGGGAGTAGGCCAGGGGCAGCATGACGTTGCGCAGGACGGTGGCGCGTGGAAGCAGATTGAACGACTGGAAGACAAAGCCAAGCCGTGTCGCGCGTATCTCCGCCAAGTCATCATCGTCGAGCTTTGAGACGTCAAGGCCTTCCAAGTAGTAGCTGCCGCTGGTTGGTACGTCAAGGCAGCCGAGAATGTTCATGAGAGTTGACTTGCCTGAGCCAGAAGGTCCCATGATCGCAAGAAACTCGCCTTGTTCGACAGTGAGAGAGACACCACGCAAGGCATGAGTGTATCCTGCGGCGGTTTCATAGATCCGATGTATGTCGCGGATGTCAATGACTGCTGCCATCTCAGTCCTCTTCGTCGGCAGAGCCGCTATCTTGTGTCGTGTCAGTTAGGTTGAGTGCCACGGTCTCCTCCTCGGAAAGCCCGTCTTCAATTGCTGCGGTTGAGGAGTTCTGCGCGGTGACGGTCACAGCGCGTCGCTCTGTTACCGGCTGGCCGTTGGTGTCTGTGCCAGTTACTACCATCACATAGCTTGAGCCGCTGCTGTCAGTTTGGATGGCAGAATTCGGCACGCAAAGCGCGTTTGGGACCTGTTGCGAGACGATCTGCACGCTGGCGGTCATGCCAGGCTTGATGCGTGAGTCAGGTGAAGAGATGAGCAGATCCACAGCATAGGTCACAATGCCGCTGTCGCTTGTAGAGGAGGTGTTCGTTGAAGCGACCGTTGCAATGGAACGTACAGTTGCGTCGCAGCTCACATCTGGCAGCGCCGAGAAGCTGACGGTGGCGCTCTGTCCGACGGATACCTGGGGAATGTCAACTTCGTTAACCTGTACGGTCACAATCAGCTGTGAAAGATCAGCTATCTTGATGAAATCTTCGGAAGAGCTCAGCGTTGTTGCTGAGGAGCTTGTGCCTATTGTTGAGCCAACAGCTTGGCCGGACACGGCATTCATCTCAATGATGCTTCCAGCGCTGGGTGCCGTTACGGTTCTTTTGGCCGCCATTGCCACAGCCTTATCGTAGGATGATTGGTCTGACTGCAAGGTGAGCTGGGCAGAGGTGAGGTTTGCCTGAGCTTGCGCGACCGAGGTGGTGCCGGATGTCTGGTTGCCGCTAGCCGCGTCTGCGCCAGAAGTCGCGCTGCTTGCGGCATTCGCCTCATTAAGGGCCGTTTGAGCAGCAGAGATAGCATTTTTGTCTTTTTCCACCTGCAATGCAGCGTCGTCCACTGCTGTGTCGAGAGAGTCATTTTTGATAGTGAAGAGCACATCTCCGGCCGAGACGCTGTCGCCTTCCTTGACGTCGACCTCGTCAATCGTTCCTTCGACTTCAGGAGATACGATAACAGACGACACAGGCTCAGCATTGCCAGTGGCGCTTACGCTTTTGGTGAAGTCTTCACGGGTGACAGTTGCGGTCTCAATGTCTGATGCAGAAGAGGCCTCTTGCTGGTTGAGATGGTTGGCAACGAGCACTGCGGCGACAACGGCAATGGTCCCGACTAGGATGGCAATGCGTATGTTGCGTTTCTTGCGTCGTTGTTTACGATGCTTTGCCAAACTTTTGTAGGCAAGGCTGTCTTCCAGCGTATCGCCCTCACCTTTGTCATCGGCAGTGTTGGCAGCATGCTTTGACGATACCAGTGTCGTCTCATTGCCTCGTCCATTGAGCTTTGAGCGTTGAGGTTCAGTAGAGGTGCTCTGCCCATCATTATCTTCTCTTTTTGAAGCGTCTAGCTCGTGCTTGGAATGAAACATAGAGAGTCTCTTTCAATGAGGTCGATGAAGCTAAAAGACCAAAACCTAGTCTAAGGGTTTACTTTACTCTAGAAAAGCAGCGAAAAACTTGCTTTGATGAGATCTCTCCATATACAGATACCTGCCTGCATGCCTTTGCTGTTTTGTCTAAGAGAATGCTATCCAAAACGGGTTCATTACTTACTATGATAGACTTCATGAACAAGCGAATGACATATCTTGGCTGTGACGGCTCCCATGTCTGCTGGCGGGTTAATGAGAGTTGCACTGCCTCACAAGTATTGAGAAGCATCAGCCTCTCGCACAAGCAGGCAATGCAGGCGATGCAAGAGCACAGAGTCTTGGTGGATGGAAGTGCTCCTAGCTGGAATGCTGAGTTTAAGTCCAATGCTAAGGTCAGCTTGGAGTTGACTCATCGGCTACCGGACACTTTGCCCCCAGATCCTCTTGTTGTTGCCCATGATCCCTTTTTTCTTGTAGCTAACAAGCCTGCCGGCCTCCTTGTCCATGGGGACGGCACCACCTCTGCTACGTTGACGGAAAGGTTAACGGTGTTGCTGGCTTCGCATGGATCTGATGTCGTGCCACAGGCCGTGCAGCGCCTTGATCTTCCAACCACAGGGCTCGTGCTTTTTTCGCTTACCAAAGAGTTTCAGCCTTGTTTTGACATGCTGGTTGAAAAAGGTGACATGCGTAAAACGTACCTTGCTGTTGTTTGGGGGGCCTTTCCAAGTAGCTTGCAACGTATCGAAGCCCCAATTGGGCGAGATAGGCATGATGCACGGCGCATGCGTGTAAGCCGGACAGGCAAAGAGGCAACCACAGTCGTGCATATCCTTGGGCGCCGCCATGGTAGCACCTTATTGGGCGTGGAGATCCTCTCAGGACGACGCCACCAAATTCGCGTGCATCTTGCCAACGCGGGATTTCCTCTTATGGGAGATCTGCTTTATGGGGGTAAGCCATGCGATGGTGGGCTAATGCTTCACGCTTGGCGCGAAGCATTTGTTCACCCCGTAACTAATGTCCCCATTGACCTTGAGGCTCCTATGCCATCTCGCTTTTGCAAGCTTGGTTTTTCTGACGGCGATCTTCAGGAAAGCAGCATATAAGGTTCCCATGTGCAGTAGTGCGGCATATGAAGCGCATCAATAATGAGTTGCGTCATAATTGGAAATAATGAGAAGCCTTGAAAGGAAATGAAACCAATGGCCAATACGATGCGTGGCGTCTATACAAGCCTCACCAAAATACGTCGTGATGTCTTTCGTGAGGTTGCAAAAATCTGCTACTCCGTTTCGTCAGATCCTTCCAAAGACGACAATGACTTCGATGCAGCCTTTGATGAGCTACCCTACAAGATTTTGCCAGGTGATGTGGCGACGTATCGTGGGAGTGTCTTTCTTGAGCGCGCAATCATTTCAGAGCGGATACGACTTGCGATGGGTCTGCCACTGCAAGGCGTCGATAAACCTGGGCGTGTTTCCGAAGGAATTTCCGAAGCCGAAATGAAGGGTCTTGACTACTATACGCCGCCGCTCATCAACGTCATCAAGTTCGCTTGCAACGCTTGCAAGGACAATGTCTATGAGGTTACGAACACCTGCCAAGGCTGCTTGGCGCACCCTTGTCGTGAGATATGTCCCAAAAAAGCCATCAGCTTTGTTAACAAGCATGCCTTCATTGACCAAGGAGCCTGCATTAAGTGCGGCATGTGCGCGAAGACTTGCCCCTATCATGCGATACATCATTATGTTCGTCCTTGCGCAGAGGCTTGTGGCATGCATGCGATTGGCTCCGACGAGCACGGGAGGGCTGAGATTGACTACAAGAAATGCGTCTCTTGTGGCCAATGTCTGATCAACTGTCCCTTTGGTGCGATCGCGGACAAAAGCCAAATTGCTCAAGTGATTTTTTCGATCCTTGCTGGCGATGAGGTGATTGCAGCTGTCGCTCCTGCCTTCGTGGGGCAGTTTGGCGGCAAGGGAAATGTCGGCAAACTTCGCGAGGCTTTTAAGCTGCTCGGTTTCTCCGGCGTCGAAGAGGTGGCGCTCGGGGCTGATCTGTGCACAGTGCAAGAGGCGCAGGACTTCCTTGACGAAGTGCCAGACAAGCTGCCGTTTATGGGCACTTCCTGTTGCCCAGCATGGTCAGTCATGGCCAAAAAGGAGTTCCCTGAGCATGCTAACTGCATATCGATGGCGCTTACGCCCATGACGCTGACTGCGCGCATGATTCGAAAGCAGCATCCCCATGCGAAGATTGTCTTTGTGGGGCCTTGTGCTGCGAAGAAGCTCGAGGCGATGCGCACGAGCGTGCGCAGTGAGGTTGATTTCGTCCTGACTTTTGAAGAGATGGCTGGCATGATGGACGCCAAAGGCATCGACTATCTGTCCCTGCATGACGACAACAAAAGTGATTTTGACGTTGCAAGTGCTGACGGGCGAGGCTTTGCCGTATCAGGAGGCGTGGCCCATGCAGTGGTGGATGTAATCCATACGCGCTATCCAGACCGAAAGGTAAATGTCATGAACGCAGAGGGCCTGAGCGAATGCCGCCAAATGATGAAAGATGCCGTTAAGGGCAAGTACCCAGGCTACCTGCTTGAGGGCATGGCGTGCCCCGGGGGTTGCGTTGCAGGCGCAGGGACGCTCGTAGCCATCAATAAAGCTTCGTCTGCGGTTAAGCGGTATGCGAAGAGATCTCCGCACGCTGTTGCGACTGAGAATCTTTACTGTGACAAGATTGATGAGCTTACCGCTGGCTTTGAAGATGATACTGACATCTAAGGCGTCAATGGGCATCTGCTGGTTTCAGCTTAATGATAGGGAATGTACGAATAACGTAAGGGGCGCATGGTGATTGCGCTCTGCCGTAGCCTAAAAAGCCAAGTGCAAAAAATCTACATTCGGCTTCGAGTCGTTATCCTGAGCTGCTAAGCAGAGCTCCTAAGCGCTTTTTTCACCCTTTATTGAGGCATAGAAGGTAGCGTGATCAAAAACATCTTTTATGGTCTTACCGTGGATAAATGGCAGGGCAAGAAATTCATCGACTGTGTCAACAAGAGCGCTGCAGTCAATAAAGTGATTTTTTGAGTTGCGACAGCGGGTGTCTTGGGCGCGCCATGCCTCATAGTTCACGTCGGTGAGATAGTAGACGTCATTGTCGACTTTCATATAGACCGAGTGATTGCAATGCAGGTAGTTGGCGAGCCCGTCATAATTTATGTCGAGTGCCTCAGCAGCCTTCTTGCCCATGATGCCCCTTTCCTCGTATTTACGCTTCCCTGAGGCCATCTTATCCCGAACTAATGCTTCCCAGACGATTTTTATTTGTTAGATAGGTCGGCGGATCCTATCCCTCTCTTGAAGGGGATGCAAACACAAAGCCTCCATTATGAGCTCTACTTGACTATGGCATTGAGTAGTTCGGATGTTGTTGAGACGATATGTGAGGCCCCCCGGGCTATAAGGAACGCTCGACTGCGAAATCCCCAATCAACGGATATGCAATCTGTACCAGCATTTGCGGCTGTTGAGATATCAACTTCCGAATCACCAATGTATACGCAACTCTTACGGGTCACGTTAAGTCCGCGCATCACTTCATTGACGACGTCGGGGGCGGGCTTGCGACGGACTCCCGTCCTTTCTCCCACGACAGCATCAAAAACATGAGGAAAGTAGTGATCAATTAGCTCTTGAACTGCAAAGTCTCCTTTGTTGGAGACGACGGCGCAGCCGATGTCGTGCCTATGAAGCGCGGCGAGGAGCTCCTTGATGCCTGGATAGGGCGCGGTGAAATCCATGCAGTGGACGGCATAGTGGGCCTTGAACTCAGTGAGCAGCTGCTGTATGAGAGCTTCGGGAGTCTTTGGGGGCACGCTGTGCCCAATGAGGTATTTCATGCCGTAACCTAGGGCTTGGCGTACTTCGTCGAGACTACGACCGGGCATCTCGTGCTGGGCAAGCGTATGGTTAACAGAGGATGCGAGGTCAGCCAAGGTATCAAGAATCGTGCCGTCAAGGTCAAATATTGCCGTTGTATATGTCATGCGTATGATCTCCACACCTAACAATTGACTGAGGTTGACCGAACTTATGTTAGACTAACTCCCTTGAGGGCTTAAGCTGGTGCAGCGCCTGTGTGCGGAGGAGTCTTTCATGAGCATTGTAAACATCGTCTTGGTAGTCATCATGTTTCTTTCTGCATTTTTCACGTGCATCCTTATCTTGATGCACTCCGGCAAGGGGACGGGCGTCTCTGAGCTCATTGCGTCTTCTATGTATAATTCTGCGGCTGGATCGGCCGTTTGGGAGAAAAACCTTGATCGGCTGACTGTCATTTGCGGAGTGATATTCGGCGTTACGGTCCTCATTCTGTCTCTCACTTTTCCGCTTGCAACGATCTAAGAACGACATGCAGCAAAGCAACGTGGGGCAGGGGACACATTTATGGAGCGGCGCAGTCTCTGATGCTAACTCTATGTTTTTTGCATAAAGGCAGTCCGATTACCTATTTTCCAAGTTCTTACACTTGCATTATAAAAACCTTGAAGGAAACTGTAGAGGTGCTTTACGTGGGGTAGAGACTGCAGACAAGGGCTTTGCGTCTCGTAGGAGAGGGCAGAAAGTCAACGAGTTTTCGTCTATCTGTCCCTATGTAAAAGGAGGAAAGATGGCAGATCATGCAATAACTCGCCGCACCTTCGCCAAGGGAGGTCTTGCGGCAAGCGCCCTAGCGGCGCTTTCGGCCTGCGGGAAAAACAGCAATGCCTCTTCGAGCGGCTCCGGCTCGAGCTCAAGCGATGCTGGCTCTGGTGTGTTTAATTACTACATCAACGATCCTGTCGCAATTGACCCATACAACACTCAGGAGAGCGAGGGCACCCAAGTCGAGTATGAGCTGTTTGACACGCTGCTTGACTATGACTGGAACGAGGAGAAGGTTGTCGGCAAGGCAGCTGACAGCTGGGAGGTCAATGACTCAGCTGATGAGTTCACCTTCCATCTGCATGAGGGCGCTACATTTCATAACGGAGACAAGGTCGATGCAGCGTCGTTTAAGCGCGGCTGGGAGCGCATCTGCGATCCGACCATGGCCACACCCTCTGAGATCAACTACCACTTGGCTCCCGTTCAAGGCTATGACGAGATGATTGCGGGTACGGCAAAGGAGCTTTCTGGCGTGGTCGCCCAAGACGATTACACGCTCGTTGTCAAGCTATCAACGCCGATGGCCGACTTCCCTTACGTTTGCTGCCATCCCGCACTTGCACCTGTGCCGCAAGCCGCCCTCGATGATCCTGACAGCTTCCTACTTGCTCCAATAGGCAATGGCCCGTTCAAGATGGATGGCAAATGGGAATCTGGCCAATACATCGACCTCGTTCGTTTTGACGACTATTATGGTGATAAGCCAAAGATAGCCGGCATCCACTTTTCGATCCAAAAGGATCCGCAAACGGCGTACAACGAGTTCAAGGCTGGCAACATCGACTTCACCTCTATTCCAACTGGGCAATTCTCGGACGCTCAGTCAACCTATGGCATCTCTGATGACGGCTATACCGTCACGCCGAAAAAGCAAACGCTCAACGGTGCTGAGACGTCTGTCTACTACCTTGTCGTGAACATGAATGATGCGACGATGAAAGACATCAATTTGCGTCGCGCGATTAGCTTGGCCATCAACCGTCAAAACATTGTCGATACGCTGTTTGAGGGGACGCGACAGCCTGCGACCGGCATGTTCCCGCTCATCATCGATGACGATGATGAGGATGTCTGGGATGATTGCCAATACGATCCTGATACAGCCAAGAGCTTGATCGAGCAGTACTACCCCAATGGTGTCACCATCACGCTGAGCTACAACTCCGGCGGCGGGCATGAGGATATTATGAGCTCTATTCAGGGAGACCTTCAAAATGTAGGCATCACCGTTCAGCAGAGCTCACAGGAATGGGCGGCCTACCTTTCGTCTCTGTCTGATGGCAGCTTCCAGATCGGTCGTCTCGGCTGGATCGCCGATTATCCGACAATGGATAACTTCATGTATCCGAACTTCTATTCTTCAGCGGACAATAACTACTCGAAATACAACAACCCTGACGTAGACTCGGCTATCGATGAGGCGCGTAAGATTACGGATGACGATCAGCGCAAGGCGGCTTATCGTGACATCACAAAGACCATCTCTAAAGACTTGCCTGTTATCCCCATCATGTTCTACGCACATAACCATGTTGGATCTGAGCGCACGAAGACCATGTTCTATGATGCACAAGGCAAGGCGCATCTGTACGCGGTCGAGCTTTCTAGTTAGTTTCAAGCTGCTCAGGTAGCTCTTCAAGTCTAAAGCGGGACATTCTCGCGGATGCCCCGCTTTTTTGAGGCATCTGTCGAGATCATCATTTTGTTTCTTTTATTTTTCGAAACAGCTATTGTGGCAGTCTATGGCCTCGTTTTTGCCTTACAGCCAGGTATAGTACAGTAATTAATCACCTTCTTTTGATGCCTAAGCGACATCCGGCGGTATAACTGCCGTTTGGCATGCCTAGTCCACCGGATTGAGGAGAGGAACCTCATATGGGCAAATACATCCTCAAGCGCGTTCTGCAGTTCATCCCTGTGTTTTTAGGGGTAACACTAATCCTGTTTATCATGGAAAATGTGGTGCCGGGCGATCCAATCAAACTCATGGCAGGGGAAAAGAAGCTTGATCCACAGACCGAGATCAACCTTCGTGCAAGCTTCCATCTGATTGAGACTGACACTGATGGCAATCCCATTTATGATGAGAATGGCAACACAATAGAAACTCCGTTAGTACAGCGCTATTTTTTATATCTCAACGGATTGCTCCATGGGGATTTGGGAGTTTCCTATCAAAGAAGTGGTCAATCAGTTTCTTCGATTATCGCGGCTAAGTATCCGTATACCGTGCGGCTGGCGATTGTTGCTATTATAATCGAGGCAATTGTCGGCATAGGAGCAGGTATACTTTCTGCCGTCAAACGAGGATCTTTTTGGGATATCCTCGTTACGCTCATTACGTCGCTTTTGGTGTCCATGCCTGCATTTTGGCTTGGTATGTTACTGCAGCTCTTCTTTGGCATACAGATGAAGAGATGGACAGGTGGTGCTTGGTATCTGCCCATATCTGGAGTTGGCAGCAAGTATTCGGAATTCCAACCATGGATGTACTATATCTTGCCAGCCCTCACACTCGCAGCTATCTCAACGGCCTATACAGCTCGTATCATGCGCTCTCAGCTGCTTGAAGTTATGAATCAAGACTACATCCGTACTGCTCGTGCAAAAGGCTTATCGCGACGTGCGACGATCTATCATCATGCCCTCAAGAATGCCTTAATTCCTGTCGTAACCTACATCGGCATGGACTTTGGCGCCATGCTTTCCGGCGCTATTTTGACCGAAACTGTCTTTAACTGGCCAGGAATTGGATATGAGACCTATCGTGCAATACAATCGCGTGATTGGCCTATCGTCTTGGGATCAGTCACAGTGATTGTTTTGGTGGTCATGGTCATCAATCTTGTTGTCGACGTAAGCTATGCCTTCCTTGACCCGCGCATTCGATTTGGCGCGCCAAAAGATCAGGGTTAGGAGATAGAATATGGAAGAGAACAAAAACAACCTTCCTGAGGTGAACGCTATTTCTAAAGATGCTGAGCAGCCAGAAGGCAATAGTACAAATAGAGATAGTAATGAGCCAGAGCACTCAAGTTCTGCGCCGACAAGGACGCTGTGGGGAGATGCATGGAGGCGCTTGCGCTCTAACAAACTTGCCGTGATTGCAAGCGTTTGGCTGCTTATCATCGTAGTGATTGCTCTTACCGCCGATCTTTGGGTGCCACAGCACTTTGGTAGTCCGACTGAGACTGATTCATCCACTATGACAAGTAACTCACGTCTGCCCCCCTCCTGGGAACATCCGTTTGGTACGGACACGTTGGGTCGTGACGTCTTTTGTCGTGTCATTTATGGGTCGCGTATATCGCTTTCGGTAGGGTTGCTTGCGACGGCTATCTCCACAGTCATTGGTCTCATTATGGGAGCGCTTGCCGCGTACTATGGAGGCATATGGGACACGATCATCATGAGGCTGGCCGACATCTTCTTAGCCTTCCCCTATATGCTCTTCGTGATCGTGATGCTCGCCGTTTTCGGTGGCGGCATACAAAACGTCTTCATTGCCATTGGCGTTCTTGGCTGGCCGTCGATCGCGCGTGTCTTTCGCTCGTCAATCCTGTCTATTAAGGAAAATGACTACGTCGATGCGGCGCGTGCAATGGGCGCCTCTGACTTTCGCATCATTACGCGGCATATCTTCCCCAACTCAGTTGCGTCGGTGGTTGTGTATGCCACGATGAACATCGGTGGCGCGATCTTGACGGAGGCTGCGCTCTCCTATTTGGGCATGGGCGTAACGCCTCCCAACCCATCATGGGGAATCTTAATCGAGGATGGGCAGCAGTACCTCTCTACGCAGCCGTGGCTCATGTTGATGCCTGGCATCGCAATCCTTACGACGGTACTGGCATTCACGCTATTAGGTGATGGACTGCGCGACGCACTTGATGTCAAGATGAAGGACGCATGATATGGCTAGAAGGAAAAAAGCCTTAGGAAAGCCAGGAAAAGATCTGAAGGACCAACCTGTGCCGGAAGGGCAGCACCTCCTCGAGGTTGATGGCCTCAAGATGTATTTTCACACGCTTGATGGCGTTGTGAAGGCCGTTGACGGTGTGAGCTATACCCTTGATCGCGGAGAGACCCTTGGCGTCGTCGGCGAATCTGGATCAGGTAAGTCGGTCACGCAGCTCACGATCATGGGCCTTGTCGACATGCCCCCCGGCAAGATCGAGGGCGGCGATGTCCGCTACCATGGCCAGTCTTTGCTCAATATGAGCGAGCAGCAGATGCAACACATCCGAGGCAATGATATTGCGATGATATTTCAAGACCCGATGACCTCACTCAACCCGGTGTACACGATTGGTCGCCAGTTGGGAGAGGGGCTACGCCTGCATCGAGGCTACACGAAGGAGCAGGCGCTCAAGCGCTCCATTGAGCTTCTCGACATGGTGGGGATACCCAATGCAGAGCAACGGGTGAAGGACTATCCGCACGAGTTTTCCGGTGGCATGAGGCAGCGTGTAATGATTGCCATGGCCCTTGCCTGTGATCCTGACATTTTGATCGCGGACGAGCCGACCACGGCCCTAGACGTGACCATCCAGGCCCAAATTATCGAGCTCATGCAAGAGATGCAGCAGAAAAATGGCAATGCCATCATCATGATCACCCATGATTTGGGCGTCGTGGCTGACGTGGCTGACAAGATCCTCGTCATGTATGCGGGCTGCCCAGTGGAGTTCGGTACGGCTGATGAGATCTTCTATGAGTCGATGCATCCCTATACATGGGGCCTTATTCGTTCGATCCCTGACCCTGTTGTCGACCAGAAGCGTCCGTTGACGCCCATCCAAGGCAATCCGCCTTCTCTTGTGAACGTGCCGAAGGGCTGCTCGTTCTCTCCGCGCTGCCCTTATGCCACAGACCTGTGTCGTCAGGAGAAGCCTGAGATGTACACAGCGCCGACAGGGCATTATGCTCGATGCCACTATGCGAGCGATCCTCTTTTCGTTCAGAAGAACGCCCCAGCCAATTCTCGTACACACAAGAAGGGCGGTGAGGCGTAGATGACTGAGACCGCTCACGCTTCTCATGTCCCAGGAGCCCAGCCCCTGCTGCACGTTGAGCACCTGACAAAGGAATTCCCGGTTGAAGGTGGAGTTTTTTCTAGAAAAAAGAAACGCGTCCATGCAGTGGATGACATCAGCTTTGACATCTATCCCGGAGAGACATTTGGACTTGTTGGAGAGTCCGGCTGCGGCAAATCTACAACAGGCCGTTGCATCATGCGTCTGACGCACCCTACCTCAGGCAAAGTCACCTTCAACGGCAAAAACGTCGGGAAGATGGACAAAAAAGAGCTAAAGGCGATGCGGCGTGAGATGCAGTTCATCTTCCAGGATCCCTATGCCTCGCTCAACCCGCGCATGACAATAGGCGAGATTATCTCCGAGCCACTTGTCATCCATGGCATAATGCCTGATAAGAAGCAACGTATGGATACCGTGCGCCATCTCCTTGACGTTGTCGGACTTAATCCCGAGCATATCAACCGTTACCCACATGAGTTTTCCGGCGGGCAGCGACAGCGTATCGGCATTGCCCGTGCCTTCGCCTTGAAGCCCAAGCTGATCATTTGCGACGAGCCGGTGTCGGCGCTTGATGTTTCGATACAAGCGCAAGTTCTGAATCTGCTTGACGAGCTTCAAGACGAATTTGGCACTGCCTATCTTTTCATTGCGCATGACCTGTCGGTGGTGCAGCACATCTCTGATCGCGTCGCAGTTATGTACCTTGGAAACATGATGGAGACTGCTGATTGGAAGGAGCTTTACTCTGTTCCCTGCCATCCCTATACACAGTCTCTGCTTTCAGCAGTGCCTGTTCCTGACCCGGATATTCAGCACAATCGCAAGCGAATCATCCTAAAGGGGGACCCTCCCTCGCCGATTGACCCGCCTTCTGGATGCCGTTTTCATACGCGCTGCCCGATTGCCCAGGAGATCTGTTCCAAACAGCGGCCGGAGCTGCGCGACCTAGGGAAGGGGCATTTTTGCGCATGCCACTTTGCCGCACCTAACCCGATCAAGGAAGGCTCTATCGAGCTTTGATCCTTTTCGCGAGGGATAAGACATATGGGAAGATCTTGGGATGGGCAAAGCTCCCAAGATCTTTCTGTGCGCAGCTGAGCGATGATGAGCTGCTTTTGAAGGACTTCTTTTGACGTTTGAGGGAAAACACATGCGCGTTACAATTTACACGGATGGCTCAAGCAGAGGAAATCCTGGGCCCGGCGGATACGGGGTGGTGCTTCTTTATGTGGATGTGCAAGGAACGGAGCACCGAAGGGAGCTCTCTGCAGGCTATAGGCAAACAACTAACAATCGTATGGAGCTGATGGGCGCGATTGCAGCTTTGGAGGCCCTCAAGTGCCCTTGCGAGGTGGAACTTCACTCTGATTCGAAGTACCTCGTTGAGGCATTCAACCAGGGGTGGGTACAGAATTGGGTGAGACACGACTGGAAAACGGCCGCGAGAAAGCCTGTGAAGAATCCAGATCTTTGGCGACGCCTGCTCCGTGCCATGAAGCCTCATCGTGTTTCTTATATTTGGGTCAAGGGCCACGCAGGAGCTCAACTCAATGAGCGCTGCGATGAGCTTGCCACTTCAGCGGCGGATGCTGGAAGCGACGCCCTACTAGATGACGATGGATTTGCAAGCTGAGCGTCTCTCAGCGGCTCTGCTCGTTGACAGCATCGATTATCAGCGGAAGGTCAGCGGCAAGACGCTCTGGCTTGCCGCGCCAGAAAGCACGCCTTGGCCGTGCATGTCCCACATAGAGAGTATGCATGCCAATGTCTGGCCGTGGGAAGTCACGCGTTGCGTCATTGCCCACCATAAGACATTCGCGCGGCTCGAAGCCTAGCTTTGTGATGAAGTCTTGGTAGTAGACGGCAGATGGTTTGCAACGACGTGAGTTATTGATGGTCGTTATGGCCTCGAAGTCCCGTTCTGACACATCTGCCCATCGCATTCGCATGCGATCGACGTCGAGGCTGAAGACTGGATTTGACGCCAAGGCACAGACCAGTCCGAGCTCATGGACTTTTTCCACAGCTTGGGGCATGCCCCTACGGGGAGCGGCTTGCACGATTCCCTTGCCGTAGCTTGGCAAAACCGTGCGCTCAAAACAGCTGATGGTCTGCGAGATAAGAGGATCGCTTAAAGGGATGCCCGTGCGCCGGTAGAAGCATGCGCAAAAAAGATCATAGTTGGTCAGGTCGTCTTTTCGCTTCTGCGAGTCTATTGCTAGGTACGCTTGCAGCAAAGCTGGTTGCAACATCGGGGCAGGAGTGCGGTCGATAAGCCCTAAGATGCCAGAGAGTCCCAATATGTAGCGGCCGAGGAACGCTGTAAGGTTAATGTCGAGCAGCGTGTCGTCTAGGTCGAAAAGTACGGCCTTGATCATTCGTCGGCCCCTTTCGAAAAAAGTGCCAAAAAAACCATGATTTAACGTTAGATAGCTTGAAATCTACCCACGTTACAAGGTACTCTACATCGTGCATGAGTTTTATGCGCACCGTATCTGTTGGCCCCCGAGAGCATGTAAGTTTCCCATAAGCGTTTGGGCTAATCCCAAGGCGCCCAGGCAGCGATCATAGCGATCGGGGCCCCGTTGTTTGAAAGGGGTCCACCTTTGAGTGAGATTCAAAACTCGTCCGTCTTTGCGTTGGATGATGTATCCGATGAGGAGATGAACAAGCTCATCGACGGTACGATCACTGCCTTTGACGAGGGCGACTTGGTGACAGGCACTGTCGTCAAGATCGAGCACGACGAGGTTCTGCTTGATATCGGCTTTAAGTCGGAAGGCGTCATTCCGGTTCGCGAACTTTCGATCCGCAAAGACGTTGATCCCTCTGAGGTCGTTCACCTCGGCGATAAGATCGAAGCCCTCGTACTTCAAAAGGAAGACAAAGAAGGACGTCTCATCCTATCGAAAAAGCGTGCTGAATACGAGCGCGCTTGGAATCGTGTCGAAGAGAAGTTCAAGGCTGGCGAAAACGTCGAGGGAGAGGTTATCGAAGTCGTCAAGGGCGGCTTGATCCTTGACATTGGACTTCGCGGATTTCTGCCTGCCTCGCTTGTTGACCTCCGTCGCGTGAAGGATCTCAATGCGTTCCTCGGGACGCGCATAGAGGCTCGTGTCATTGAGATGGATCGCAACCGCAACAACGTGGTGCTTTCTCGTCGTGTTGTACTCGAGGAGGCTCGTAAGGCTGAGCGTGCCGAGATTCTCTCGAAGCTCAAGCCGGGCATGCGCCTGAAGGGCACGGTCTCCTCGATCGTCGACTTCGGTGCTTTTGTCGATCTCGGTGGCATTGATGGCCTGGTGCACATTTCTGAGCTTTCTTGGAACCATGTGAATCATCCCTCCGAAGTCGTCAAGGTTGGCCAGGAGATTGAGGTTCAAGTGCTTGATGTTGACCTGAACCGCGAGCGTATCAGCCTTGGTCTCAAGCAGACGACCGAGGACCCATGGCGTGTCCTTGTCAAGAAGTACCCTGTCGGCGCAATTGTCGAAGGCGTCGTTACCAAGCTCGTCTCCTTTGGTGCCTTTGTTGATTTGGGCGAGGGCGTTGAAGGCCTCGTGCATATTTCGGAAATGGCACGCCAGCATGTTGATCAGCCGAGCCAGGTGTGCAACGTGGGTGACAAAGTCCAAGTCAAGGTTATGGAAATTGACCTTGACCGTCGCCGTATCTCACTGTCTATGAAGTCTGCTGCTGAGACGCTTGGTTTCGACGTTCCCGTCAAGCCACTTGACAAGTCTGAAGAAGGCGAAGGGGTTGCTGAGGAGGAAGCACCGAAGCAAGCCGATATGAAACAGGAAGCTGACGAAAAGTAATCTCTTCTGGCAATGATGAAGGGGCGGAGTCGATGGCTTCGCCCTTTTTTGTTAGCGGTGCATATGTCCTAGGCTTGGTGCATCTAATATGTGCGTGTTCATGCTTATGCGAACAAAGCATATATAGTTTATAGACATAAGTATGAGTGAAGATGACGAAGCGCATAACGCGTGGAAAATTGAAGAAGGTGAAGAGGAGCTATGGCGGAGGCATATGAGCATGAGCACGGCTTTGACAACCTTGCTGACGCGGCAGGGTCCTGTTCATGTGCGACCTCTTGCCACTCTTTGCATGAACAGACAGCGCCCCTGTACTCTTCTTTCCTCGAAGGAACTCCCTCTGAGCGTCCACTCATTTGCATAACGCCTCGCTGGATGCCCGGGCGTGATCAATTTTGTGCAAGTGAGTCAGTAGGGGATGTTGAGATGGAGGCCATCATCGCAGCTGGCGGAATGCCGGTCATGATGCCCCTTACCAAAGACAAGGGATTGATACGAGCCTATATAGAGATGTGTGATGGATTTACCTTGCCGGGAGGGCACAGTGTCGACCCTCGGCGTTGGGGAGCTGTGCCTTGTCCACACGATGAGTTGGCTCCCAGGCGTGATGAGCTCGAGTTTCCCCTTGTTGAAGGCGTTCTTGCTGCAGACAAGCCACTGCTGGCCATTTGCCGTGGCGCTCAGCTACTCGATGTTGTCTGCGGGGGAGATATCTGCCAGTGCTTATATGATCTCCCGCCGCGGGAGGGAATGGCCCACTGGCGCCATGCCGTGATACTTGATCGCCCGGCGCATCCTGTCGAAGTGATCTCTGGCACCTTGCTCTCGCACATCATGTCTGACAAAAAGCTCATCCAAACCAACTCAAGCCATCATGAGTGTGTGAAAAATTTAGGCAGGGACCTTATTGTCTCAGGCTATGCAACCGACGGTATCATTGAAGCCATCGAGATGCCAAAGAAGCATTTTGTACTTGGTGTGCAATGGCACCCCGAATACACATGGCAGACGGTCAAGACAGACTTTTCCTTGTGGCGCTCGTTTGTTGAGGCTGCGCGCATGACCAGAGGTGGGCAGTGATGCGCGTTGTCTATGTGATTGGTGGCATTGCCTCAGGGAAGTCAAGTGTCACGCGCCTTATCGAGAAAAAGGGTGCCGTCCGCATAGACCTTGACGAGGTTTCTCGTGACGTCTTGGCTCCTGAGTCTTCTTTGGTACGTAGAGTCGCAGCTGTATTCGGGGAAGATCTTGTAGATGAGACGTCCGGCATCCTTGACAGGCCAGCACTTGCGCAAAGAGCTTTTTCTGACCCTGAAAAGACCGCACAGCTTGAAGCGCTTGAGCTGCCTGCTATAAGGGCAGAGTTTAAGAGACGCATTGATGCCTTGCGAGCACAGCGACCAGAACCTGTATGCTGTGTCGTGGAAGTGCCGCTGCCTGATCGTATGGGTCCTCTCCTTGGCATGGCTGACGAGATACTTGAGGTCAGCTGCCCCTATGCACAACGGCGCGCAAGGGCGCGTCTACGAGGCATGGACATCAGTGACTTTGACAGGCGCGCCCAGCGCCAGCTCTCTGATGGGGGGCTGTCAGCGCTTGCCGATGAGCGCATCGATAACACTGGGACTCAGCAAGAGCTCGAGGCGCAAGTCGATGCCTGGTGGGACAAGCAAGGCTTTTCGGGTGCTGGCACTGCAGAAGAGGGCTCAGAAAAGGGCTAATGCAAATAATCTCCCTCAGAAGTGCCTATTTAGTCTATTTATATCCTAGTAAAATAATGGTATTATAACTTCGCGCGGCAAACCAGGCCTTTTGCAGAGAAGGAATTTTTGAAAAAAAGCTTGAAAAAGTAAAGACGAGGTTACGAAAGGTAGAGCTCATTGTGTTGTTATTTGTGAAACGGGTAGGGTGTGGCCATCGGGGATGCCGGCGTAGGCGCCCAACAAACTATGAATGATGTATGAGAAAGGACGTTGAACATGTCTCTCTTTGAAAAAAGTGTCACTCGCCGACAGGCCCTAGGCCTCGCAGGCGCATCGTTTGCATTTGTCGGACTTGCTGGCTGCGGGTCGTCGTCGGACAGCTCTAGCTCAGCTTCCTCGGGAAGTGCCTCTGGCAGTGAATCAAGCTCAAGCTCCTCTTCCACTGATCTTGACACCAGCGCATATGATGCGTTGGTTGCTGGTGGCTCTACGGCTTCTGACGATGTCATCTCGGCAAGCAGTTGGGCTTCTAAGGTCAAAGAGGCGGGCACCCTACGTGTGGGAGGAACGCAGACCTCCACGTTGTTCTCTTTGATGAACGAAGTCGACAACAAGCTCCGAGGCTTTGATGCTGGCCTCTATCAGCTCCTCACGCACTACATCCTTGGCGATGAGAGCAAGTATGAGCTGACGCAGGTTACCTCTGATACACGCGAGTCAGTACTGCAAAACGATCAAGTTGATACGGTCTTTGCGACCTACTCGATCACCGATGATCGCAAGAAGGTCATTTCCTTTGCAGGTCCTTATTATAACTCGCAACAGGGGATACTAGTACTAGTCGACAACACTGACATCAACAGTGTCGACGACCTGGCGGGCAAGACCGTTGCCGCTCAGTCTGGCTCCACTGGCCCCAGTCTCCTTGAGCAGTATGCCCCAGATGCGACCGTCCAAGAGTTCAGCACCGATGAGGAGGCTCGTCAAGCGTTGGAGCAAAAGCGTGTCGACGCCTATGTCATTGACGCCACGATACAAATGGGCAGCGTGGTAAAGAATCCTGGCAAGTACCGCCTGGTAGAGCAGACCTTCGGTCCAGATGACAAGTACGGCATCGGTCTGCCTCTCAGCTCTGACGGCGTCGACTTTGTGAATAGCTGGCTGAAGGCAGTCGAAGACGATGGCACGTGGGCCAAGCTGTGGCAGATAACGATTGGCGACAGAATCGACCAAGACAGCGCTCCTGAGCCACCGGCTATTGGGGCATAGGCATAGGATTAAAGGTCTACTTTCTATCTTTGCATTGCTGACGACTCCTGTGATTGGTAGGTACACAGGGGTCGTTTGATAACCATAGTGGGGGGGGTGGGCGGATGAGCGTCTCTGAAATTCTCGCAACGTATGGAGACCTATACGTTCAAGCGCTGCTAACAACATGGAGAATGACCCTTATTTCCTTTGTGCTTGCAATGCTCATAGCGGTGGTGGTCACCGTCATGCGAGTCTCTCCTATCCGGCCGCTCCGGATGCTTGGTGATTTCTACGTTCAGGTCTTTCGTAATATAGCAGGTATCGCTCTGTTAATCATTATCGTCTACGCCTTGCCTTATCTGGGTGTCACCTTGCCATATGACATCTGCGTCATAGCGACCACGGTCCTGCTTGGGTCTGCTTTTGGGTCAGAGCACTTCATGAGCGGCATCAACACTATCGGCGTGGGACAGATAGAGGCTGCGCGTTCAATTGGCCTTACCTTTACTCAAATGCTACGCCTGATCGTCATTCCACAGGCATTGCGCTCGGCTGTCCTTCCCATGACCAATCTTTTTATCGCGATCATGTTGACTACAGCCATTGGATCTCAGGTGCCGCTGTCACCTATGGAGCTTACCGGGCTTGTCTCTTACATCAACACACGCTCTGTGGGCGGCATAGCAACATTTTTCATCTCAGCGCTTGGCTACGTTGGGACTGCCTTAGTAGTTGGCCTTGTTGGCAACCGCATTGACAAGAAGGCGAGGATTCTCCGGTGAATACGTCTGGCACTACCTCAATGCGCGACGCACTCTACGAAGCTCCCGGTCCCAAGATGCGCCGAAAGATTCGAATCTGGACTATCATTTCTGCGGTGGCGGTCGCGTGGCTCGTCTACATGATCGTGAACGTATTTTACGTCCATGGCCAGCTCGCCCCTCGCTACTGGTCCTTCTTTACCAGGGCCACCACATGGCGCTATCTCGGTCAAGGCTTTCTCGGGACAGTCAAGGTGTCGCTGACTGCAGGCGCCATATCTCTTGTCTTGGGCCTTGTGTTCATGCTGCTGAGGATAAGCTCGATTAAGGTTTTGAGCTGGCTGGCGCGTATCGTCATCGAATTCTTTCGCGGCGTGCCTTCGCTTTTGCTCATCTACTTCTTTTTCCTCGTCATTCCTCAGTACGGCATCAAGATGTCATCCTTTTGGATGATCACATTGCCGGTGGCGCTTGCAGCCTCTGGCGTTTTGGCAGAAGTTTTTCGGGCAGGCGTCAATGCAGTACCCAAAGGGCAGACTGAAGCGGCTCTTTCCCTCGGCATGAGTCCATTTAAAGTTACTCACAAGATTGTCTTACCACAAGCAATACGCTTTGTAATCCCATCTCTGATATCTCAACTTGTCGTTGTCGTAAAGGACACGACAGTTGCATATGTTGTGAGTTATCCTGACTTACTGCAAAATGGCCGAGTGCTTATTACTAACTACGACGCACTTGTCTCCACCTATTTTGTTATAGCTGTGATATACATTCTGGTCAATTATCTGCTGAACAAGGCTGCCATTGCGGTATCGCGGCGCACCGGCGCCAAGATTATTCGCTAGCGCTGCAGCCGAGAGGAGAGGGCTCATGGCAGAAGATCATTCGAGAAAAAGCCCCGAAGGCCCAGCTCCGATCATCGAGCTTCGTCAGGTGAACAAATACTTCGGCAAGCTTCATGTGCTGAACAATATCAACCTTAAGGTTGCTAAAGGCGAAGTGCTGGTTGTGATAGGGCCATCAGGCTCTGGGAAATCAACGATGTGTCGCGCGATAAATCGGCTGGAGACGATAGACTCCGGCGAGATTCTTATCGAGGGCAAGCTCTTGCCACAAGAAGGCAAGCAGCTTGCACAAGTGCGCGCAGAGTTGGGGATGGTCTTCCAATCGTTCAATCTTTTCGCGCACAAGACGATACTCGACAATGTCACGATGGGTCCCATTGAGGTGCTCGGTATGTCGAGAGGCGATGCCGAAAAACGGGCGATGGCGCTTCTTGAGCGTGTTGGCGTCGCAGAACAGGCCTCAAAGGTCCCAGCGCAGCTCTCAGGGGGGCAGCAACAGCGTGTCGCGATTGCCCGCTCTCTTGCAATGAATCCAAAGGCGATGCTCTTCGACGAGCCAACGTCTGCCCTTGACCCTGAGATGATTAACGAGGTTTTGGCGGTCATGGTAGAGCTTGCGCAGGGTGGCATGACGATGGTCGTCGTTACACACGAAATGAGCTTCGCCCGACGTGTGGCTGATCGTGTCGTTTTTATGGCGGATGGCGAGATCCTTGAGAAGGGAAGCCCGGAGGAGTTCTTCGATCATCCTCAAACGGCGCGCGCCAAGACGTTTCTCGAGTCCATACAAGGACATTGATCAGGTCAGCTGCACCAAATTGGGCATATGTGAGGAGTGATGTGTGATGAAGGCGCCTCTGCGCTATCAAATTACACAGTATGATTGTGGTCCGACCTCGACACTCAACGCATTGAGTGTCTTATTTGACCGTGAGGAACTGCAGCCTGAGCTGCTTAACCATGTCTACACGCTGATGCTTGACAAAAATCACGGCGCCCACCATCGCGGCGGGACATCTGAGGCCGCGATGAGCTTCTTTGCGCAATGGCTCAATGGCTGCCACAAAAGTGTAGGATGGCCGATCGAGGCTATGCACTTGCACGGAGAAGAGGTTCACCTTTCGGAGCGCTCGGTTATTGTTCCTTGGGTCGATGATGGTGGTGTGGCAGTGGTGAGCTGCTCTTTTTGTGGCACTGATCATTATGTGCTCCTCGACGGCTTCCAACGGGATGTGTTCGGCAAGATAGACAGAGTCTCCTTGTTCGATCCTCTCTACCTTGACGAGGCAGACGCCTTCTCACCTGGAGGAAAGTTGTATGGGCTCAAGGATGATATAAGCTTTGTTCGGGATGAGCCTTTCTTTTGTAACCGCAGCGTCAGCGTGCGCTTGATGGAGGCATGCGAGAAATGCCCGTATTCGCTCAGCTGCAATACGCCAAGGGAGGCTACGTTGTTGCGCCGCAGTGACAAAGAGAGGAAGGCATGTGATGGCCGAAGAAAGTAAGAGTGATTCTTGCCGACCCCTCGTTCTCGTTTCACCTCGATGGATGAAAAGGACCTCGAACAAGACTTTGGCTGATGAGCTTGCACCGATCGAGGGTGCAGCAGCCGACTTCTACGGAGCCCTCATCATGGCTGGTGCCTCTCCCATACTTGCGCCTATGACTGACGATGAAAGCGTGCTGGCGCCCTACATTGCCCTGTGCTCCGGCCTTGCCCTGTCTGGTGGCCAAGACATAAACCCTCGTTTATGGAAAGATACGCGCCCGTATGACCAAAGTCTTGTATGTGACCAGCGTGACACGCTTGAGCTCGCGCTTATAGATGCTTTCGTAGCTGCTGATAAGCCCATCTTTGCCACATGCCGAGGATTTCAGCTGCTTAACGTCTTTTTTGGTGGCTCTCTTTCCATGACGGCGGAGAAAAGGGTTCCACGATCAGGTAGCACTCTTTGGCGCCATACGAATATCTTGTCAGATCCGGCCCATCCTGTTGAAGTGAAAGAGGGTAGCTTGCTTTCTCGTTGCGTTGGCGGTACTCCGATCATCCAGACCAACTCAGCGCATCACTGCTGCCTCGATCGTATGGGCAGGGGGCTTGTGCTCTCGGCAGAAGCAACTGATGGGATGCCTGAAGCCATCGAATTGCCCGGCGCGCGCTTTGTCCTTGGGGTCCAGTGGCATCCAGAATGCACGTGGCAGCGCATAAAAACCGATGAGCTACTTTGGCATTCCTTTGTGGATGCATGCCGCTGAGATATGCGGGCCTGATTCCGGATACATACTGGACGTAGCGAAAAAGATGTAGCGAAAAATCGTGATCGAACGACGGGAGTGCCCATGGCTCGGAAAAGCGACTTCAATCGTAGGGCCGCGGAGTGGTTGTCCTCACGCAACGGAGCTGATGCTGCTGCGAACGCAGCTGCTTTCCTTGCGATAGTGCTGTATATCGTTGGGTTTGTGACAGGGGCTTCTCCTGTCATTTGGGCTGCCTTGGCCCTTCTTGTGTATGCGTTATTCCGGATGATGTCAAAAGACGTGGCTCGGCGAAGCCGCGAAAACGCCAAGTTTTTAGAGGCCATGGGGCCATTTGGCATTTGGTTCTCAGATCCTACTGCTGCATGGCGTGAGCAACGGTCCTACAAACACTTCGCCTGCCCGAACTGCAAACAGCGCATCCGCATTCCACGAGGCAAAGGGAAGATTCGCGTGACGTGCCCTAGATGCCACCAGAAGTTTGAAGCTAAGTCGTGACGGTGATCTCTGTGGGCAAAGCACAACGGAAAGAACAAAGACAGGATTTTCATCTTCAAGGCCATGCGGGCGCCGAGGTCGCCCGGGAGCGTTTCGGAGGAGAGCTCAAACGTTTTGGCCTTGATCACGGCGATACGGAGCTCGAAGTCGTCTCACCCTATGAACCGGCTGGGGATCAGCCCCAGGCTATCGAGAAGCTTTCCCAAGGCGTACGAGAGGGCTTGCGCTACCAGACGCTGATGGGCGTCACTGGCTCTGGCAAAACCTATACGATGGCAAAGACAATTGAGGCGCTGCAGCGGCCGACGTTGATAATGGAGCCTAACAAAACGCTGGCTGCGCAGGTGGCGAGCGAAATGAAGGAGCTTTTCCCCCACAACGCAGTTGTGTACTTCGTCTCCTACTATGATTATTACCAGCCAGAGGCATATGTGCCACAGACCGATACCTATATAGAGAAGGACTCTTCCATCAATGAAGAGGTCGAAAAGCTTCGTCACCAGGCAACCTCGAGCTTGCTGTCCCGTCGCGATGTCATCGTAGTTGCGTCAGTCTCGTGCATCTATGGCATAGGCTCTCCGCAAGATTATGCCGGCCTTGCTCCCAACGTGAGTAAGGACACCCCACTGGAGAGAGATGACCTCATTCGCAACCTCATTGACGTCCAATATGACCGCAATGACTACGACTTGTCACGTGGGACATTTCGTGTGCGCGGCGATACGGTAGACGTCTTTCCTCCCTACGCGGAGAATCCTTTGCGCATCGAGTTCTTCGGCGACGAGGTTGAGGAAATTGCCGAGATAGACAAAGTGACAGGGGAGATCGTGCGAACCTATGATGCGATTCCCATCTGGCCTGCCTCACACTATGTGACAGAGCAGCCAAAAGTCAAAAACGCCCTTACCTCAATCAGCGAGGAGCTTGAGGCGCGAGTGGCGGAGCTTAAGGAGGCCAACATGCTGCTCGAAGCACAGCGCCTCTCACAGAGGACTTCCTATGACCTTGAGATGCTCGAGACGATGGGCTTTTGCTCCGGCATCGAGAATTACTCGCGGCACCTCGACGGTCGAAAGCCGGGAGAGCCGCCGTACACCCTTATTGATTACTTTCCCCGTGACATGCTTTGCATCATTGACGAGAGCCATGTGACGCTTCCGCAGATTCGTGGCATGTACGAGGGCGACCGCTCGCGTAAGGTTACTCTTGTCGACCATGGCTTCCGCTTGCCTTCGGCACTGGATAATCGCCCTTTGCGCTTTGACGAGTTTGAGGCGAGAATTCCCCAATTCATCTATGTGTCCGCGACCCCTGGTGACTATGAGGAGCAAGTTAGCCAGCAGAAAGTTGAGCAGATCATTCGCCCGACAGGGCTGTTGGATCCAACTGTGGAAGTACGGCCGATCCATGGTCAGATCGATGACCTGATTGACGAAATAAAGAAGCGGACGGCAAAGAGAGAGCGCGTGCTGGTGACCACGCTCACCAAGCGTATGGCTGAGGATTTGACCGACCACCTCCTTGATGAGGGCATACGAGTGAACTACATGCATTCCGACACGGCCACCCTCGATCGTGTTGACATCATTCGCACGCTTCGTGAGGGCAAGATAGATTGTCTGGTTGGCATTAACCTCTTGCGTGAGGGCCTTGATATCCCTGAAGTGTCACTCGTTGCAATTCTCGATGCCGACAAAGAAGGGTTTCTGCGCAACCGCCGCTCACTTATCCAGACTATGGGCCGTGCGGCGCGCAATGCCCATGGGGCGGTCATCATGTATGCCGACTCGGTCACTGACTCCATGCGCGTGGCGATTGATGAGACGCGCCGTCGGAGGCACAGACAGGAGGAGTTCAATGCGAAACATGGTATCGTTCCTCAGACGATTAACAAAAAGATAGACGATATTACCAGCTTTATCACTGACGCGGATACAACACTTGCAAACAAGAGTCGATCAAGGGGCGAGACGCTCGGCCATGGCGCCTTCTTCACGGAGGGGAGCTCCGAGCCAGCAAAGCATGACGAGATGTCAAGGACAGCTGAGTCCGTCGCAGAAGACGTAGCCGCAATGCCTGCTGATGAGCAGAAGCGCGTGACCGATGCCCTTGTTGGCGAGATGCAAGAGGCAAGCGAGGCGATGGATTTTGAGCGCGCGGCCCACCTGCGCGATCAGATCGTGGCCATTCGCACGCGTTTGGAGCGAACGTCAGCAGATGACGTCCTTGCCAATCTTAAACGCATGGATCGCAAGGGTTCTGCCTATGCCACGCGCCGTCGCTGGCGAACGAAGAAGAAGCATTAGCCTGACTGACGCTTGCTGTTCTGCTGGAGAGCAAGCTAGCAGCGCTTGTAGAGACTGACTACGGTCTCAGCGATGCGTATGCCATCGGCCGCTGCGGACATGATGCCGCCTGCATAGCCGGCTCCCTCTCCCGTCGGCCAGATTCCTCGACAGGAAATCGACTGCATATCATGACCTCGCACGACGCGCACCGGCGAGCTTGAGCGCGTTTCGACGCCGGTCAGCACCGCATCAGGAGAGGCGAAGCCATGCAAGCGCCGGTCCATGAGAGGAAGGGCGGCACGAAGCGTCTCAACAATGTAGTCGGGAAGGCAAGAATCAATCGATCCCCAGACGACGCCTCGCGGATAGGTGGGCTTTACATTTCCAGCACGCGTCGAGGGAACATTGTCAAGGAAGTCACCGACAAGCTGCGCCGGAGCAGCATATGTGCCGTTCCCCGCGCTAAAGGCCACATGCTCGCAGCTTCGTTGCAGGTCTATTCCCTCAAGGACGTCTTCTCCCGGGAGGTCGTCTGGGTAGACGTTTGCAAGCAGCCCAGAGTTTGCATTCGTGCCATTGCGCGCAGCCAAGCTCATGCCATTGGTGACGACACCGCCAGGCTCGCTTGCTGCTGCCACCACATAGCCCCCGGGGCACATGCAGAAGGTGAAGGCGCTTCTGCCGCCGACGATTGGCAAGGACTTTGGCAGGTGAGCGACGAGCTTATAGGGAGCTGCTCCCAAAGCTGGATGCCCTGCATAGGCTCCGTAGAGGGCTCGATCGATGTCAGATTGCAGGTGCTCGATACGGACGCCCATGGCAAAGGTTTTGCGTTGCATGCAGATCCCCTTGTCCCGCAGCAGACAGAACACGTCACGTGCAGAGTGCCCGCAGGCTAAGATCACCGCTGAGGCAGGCATGGACTCTTGGACAGCCTCTCCCGAGTCCGTACGGCTTGTAGCTACAATTCCAACAACATGGCGCTCCTCTTCCTGCCCTTCGAGGATGAGGTCCGTCATACGGCAGCGGAAGCGCACCTCCCCGTCGAGCTCTTCTATCCGTTGTATTAGCCTCGTCACGACCGTTGGCAATATGTCGCTGCCAACATGGGGCTTTGCGTCCCACAGTATGTCAGCGGGAGCGCCAGCTTTGACAAAGGTTGAAAGAATGAGCCGATGAGCTGGGCTTTTGGTGCCGGTGTTGAGTTTTCCGTCGGAGAAGGTGCCAGCGCCCCCGAGACCGAACTGAATGTTTGACTCCGGGTCGAGGGGGCCGCCTGCATCAAAGGCCGTCACGGTGTTCGTGCGCCTCGTTGCGTCGTCTCCTCGCTCTATAAGCAATGGCCTAAGGCCTGCCTCTGCGAGAGCAAGAGTGCAGAAGATTCCCGCGCAGCCGGCTCCCACAACGATGGGCCGCCCCCTCCGTTGAAGCGCTGAGCGAGAAAGTTGGCTCGGCCATGTATAGGGTCGCTCCTCCACAAAGCGGAAGTTTGTGTCTCCGTGGTGGCGGGCAAGGCTTGTGAGAAGCTTCTGCTCTGCTTCTGGGCCACCCTTCAGGGTGAAGCGAAGGGTGAAGGCGATATGAATGTCGCTGCGCCTGCGTGCGTCGATCGAACGGTGGCGTATTTCGAGAGATGCTAGCTCGCGAGCTCCTATGTGGAGCTTCCGCAGCAAGGCATCGCGACAAGCGCCCTTCTCTGTCGCATGAGTACTATCAAGCTCCTTGAGCTGTATGCGAATGCCGGATGCCTCGATCATCGAGTTGCCTCCGCAGCTTCCGCGGCTGCTTTGCCGGCAATCAGACCGCTTTTCCAAGCCCATGACAGATTGAAGCCGCCACAGTCTCCGTCTATGTCCATAGCTTCACCGCAGGCGAAAAGGCTTGGATGCTGCAGACTTTCCAACGTTGTCGGATTGAATTGATCTACCATAAGGCCCCCGCGCGTGACTTGGGCAAGCTCAGGATGAGCTATGCCTGTTACACAATATGGTAGTCCCTTAACTAGGCTGAGCATAAAATCAGTGTCAGTTGTTTGTTGATCGGCCCCTTGGAGGGCGCTAGGCTGCCAAGGCCTTGGCAGCTTCCATCGCGCGCGAGCTAAGCGTACAAGCTGAGAGGCAATTTGAGGATCCAGCAGGCCGTCGAAAGCGTCATCCTCAAAATGCCCACTATCGCGCGGATCAACTATGCCTCGAATTTCAGCCACTGAGTAGCCTGGGAGCAGATCGAGCGCGATGACATCTCCTGGCGAGACGCGACGAGAAAGATCAAAGGCGACGATGCCAGAAAGGCCATAGTCTCGCAGCAAGACTTCTCCTCGCTCATAGGCCTGGAGGGATTTCGCCCGATATGCCGATGCCGCAACATGTGCCCGTCTTCCGTTGAGGGAGCTGAGAGGGGAGGTTTCGCAGGCAAGGGGGGCAAGCACAGGACTTTCAGCACGCACGTTGAGGTGAAGGGATGCGGCGAGCGTGGTGACGCAGCCCCCGCCGACAGATAGCACGACAGCCCGCGTCATGAGGGAGGAGCCAGAGCCCCACTGAACCCTATATCCCTGCGGAAAAGTCTCTATTTCGCTGACTGTGCGATTTGGGGCCAATATGACATGAGCTTTCCTTGCGCGTCTGAGCAGTACACTTCTGACGCTTGCCGCCTGCCGCGAGACAGGATAGAGGCGGTCGTCTTCCAAGCACCAGCGCATGCCACAATCTCGGAAAAATTTGAGGATGTCATCGAGCCAGCTGCTGCTGACAGCTGCCTTTACGAAGCGAGGATTGTTATAGTGCTTAGGATCAAGTGAGACGTTGGTAAAATTGCAGCGCCCATTGCCTGTTGCAAGGATCGTGGAGCCACAGCGCAAGTTGCGCTCTAATGCTACGACTGAGGCTCCTGACTCAGCAGCCGTAATGGCACAGACAAGGCCTGCCGCTCCGCCTCCGACGACGCAGACGTCACATGCTACAGGCACCCGTATCTCTTGGGCGGCCAAAGCGAGGCGAGCGCGCTGGTCCGATCGGGAAAGATGCCGTTTGCCATAAGCCATGGGCTAGGAGCTCTTCGTGGCATCGCTTGCGGCGCACGTCTCAATGATGCAATCCACGGCTGCGGACAGCAGGCCTTTTGGGGCGGCATCTTCGATCGTCCCTGCGTCGCAGGAGGCTGCAAGCGCCGGATCGATGGGAAGTTCCCCCAATGCCTCGACACCAGCTTGGTGTGCGGCTTTCGTAAGCTGGCTTGGCCCAAAAGGCTCGATGCGCCGTCCGCAGTCGGGGCAGACGAGGTAGCTCATGTTTTCTATGAGGCCATATACAGGAACTTTCATCTGCTGCGCCATGTTGACAGCTTTGGTGACGACCATTTGCACAAGGTCTTGTGGTGAAGTCACAATTACGATTCCGTCAAGAGGTATCTGCTGAAAGACCGTAAGCGCAACATCTCCTGTCCCTGGCGGCATGTCGATCAGGAGGTAATCAACATCGCCCCATTCGACTTCCTCCCAGAATTGCCTGAGCACGCCCATGAGGATCGGCCCACGCCATAGCACCGGGTCGGTCTCATGCTCCAGCACGAGGTTGGTGGATACAATTTTGATGCCATGAGCAGATGGTGCAGGTATCATCATCTCGCGTTGGGGATCTACCACGATACGCGCACCTGACAAGCCGAACATCTTCGGAATGGAAGGTCCAGTTATATCCGCATCGAGTATGGCAACCTTAGTTTTGCGAGCAGAAAGCTCACAAGCCAGAAGACCGCAGACCAATGACTTTCCGACACCGCCCTTGCCTGACACCACACCAATCACGTGCTTGATGTGAGAAAATGCATTTTGGTTGAATTTGTCAGGCCCATGGTGAAAGGTCTGCTCCACTTCTTTTCTGAGCTTCTCGTCTTCGCTGGGTGTTTGTGAGTTAGTCATTCCCATCCTCTCGTAAGAGTTCTCCAAAAACCGCTCATCTTGCTGTATGGTACCCCGTCTTGCTTTGGCTTGCGTAAGGATGAGGATTGGAGCCTCATACCCTGAGGCCGAAACTGCGGTAGAAAACCATTTGAAGCTCCTTCACGCCGCTTGCGGCGTCCGCATCAGAGTCGTCGCCCATTTGGTGCCAGCTTCCATCAAGCCCGCGGTAGCCATAAAGATTGAGCTGTGAATACAGCGTTGCAGCACCGAGCGTAGCCTTCTGGTGGTCGGTGAGCGGCGATCCGATGGCTGCAAGGGCATGAGCGGCTAGGTCCGAGGCGCTTGCGTCAAGCTGGGTACCATCTTGGTCATTTGCTGCCACGTCGTAGTTGGCCCAGACTACATAGTCACTTTGATAAAGGCGCTCTTCATGCGTGGTGGTGTCTTCGTTGCTTTCCAAAGCGTCATTGAGGGTATGCGTGAAATAGGGCTGATGGTCACCAAAGAAGACAAGCAAGACGGGACGCTGAAGCTGCTTGAGCTCGCTCACGAACGTCTCGAGCTCTCGGTCAGACTCATCGATGCAGGTGAGATATTCGGCGATGGAAGCGCTTGTTTTGTCATCGACGAGGCCCGTTGCAGCTGACAGGTAACTTGAGAGTGTGCTCTGGTCCACGTCGCCTTGGTTGTAATCCCCATGGTTTTGCATCGTCACGTCAAAGATGAACTGCGGCTCCTCATTGGTGGAGAGTTGCTCGATAATTGCATCATAGGTAGCTGAATCTGCGGTGGCATTGTGAATTTGCTGCGCCCCTGAGAAGCTGTCGATTGACAGGAAGTTCTGGAAGCCCATTTCTTTGTAGACCCGATCGCGGTCCCAATTGCTCGCGAGGTTAGGGTGCATAGCGGTGGTTTGATACCCTGCAGCGGCCAGCTGACGCGGCAGGGTATCAATTCCCGAGAAGTCATAGAGGGTGTAGGGATATTTTCCATATCCGATGAAGGCCATCGACTCCCCACAGAGGAACTCAAACTCGGTATTGCAGGTTCCCCCTCCATTGAAAGACACAGCCAATTTGCCGCGAAAAAGGGCATCTGACAGGCCATTGTTGAAGAAGGTCGGTCCGCTGTACGAATCAAGTCCACCGAAGTATGACAGGTCGGTAAACGTCTCGTTCATTACGACGATGATGGAAGGCTTGGTTTGGCTCCATTGACTCTGTGCCTCTTCAGCCTTTGTCGAGTCAACGCTTTGCTCATAGCGAGCTATAAGATCTTGCTGCGCTTCCTCTGCGGCCTCATCGCTATAGCCCTCTGGCTCCTCAATGGGGAGGCCCTGGGCCTCAGCGATGAAGGAGGGCAGAAGGCCTTCTTGTTGGTGTGTAAGAACCTGCTGGTCAGGCCAATAGTTTATGTCAATGCCTAAATCCCTCTCGTAGTTTGGCACCACGATGCCGCATAGGAGGGCAGCGAGTGCGGCTATGCCCAAGAGAAGGCTTGAGCGCCTGTGCTGTGACGTCAGATTGTGCTGTGTGGCTGGCTTCTCTTCCTGCGAGGGTCCGTACAATAAGGCACAGATTGCACCGCCGGCTGTCGCCCAACTGATGCCGTCGAGCATAGTGTCGCCAAGATGGTATTCGTAACCCCCGCTTACCGCCATCGCCGTCTTTAATGCAAAGAGGTCTCCGGTGGACAAGACGGAACCCTTGAAATCAAGCACAAATGCTTGAATGATGCCAATCGTGCAAAAGAGGCCAACGCCAGCCGCCGGTCCTACCCCGTGGCCGGCACTGAGAAAGTAAAGCACAGTGAGGCTAAGCAGTACCAGCGCATATTCAATCAACAGTGCATGAAGGTCAACAGAGGGGAAGGCTGCATTCCAGGAGACTTCAAGGGAGATAGTTGCTGTCGCTGCGGCTGCGGCAATCGCGACGACACGTAGCAAGCGCAGCCCTCCCTTTCGGAGGGAGCTTACTGTGGCTGCAACAAAACACCGTCTCCATAAGCTCAACATGCCTCCAGCCACTATAGTTGCTGTGCATATGAGGCAGGAGATGATGCCCCCTTCATAGCTCCATAGACATGTCCATATGCCAAGCACGGCTGCGACCGTTGCATAGGCACGCGACCAGTTGGCGTCGCTGCGATAGGGAGGCTGCTTCTTTCCTCGCACCAGGTGGCGCATCTTGGTGGCAATAGCGATCAATGCTGCTGACGCAGTGAAGAAACAAACTGTCGGGAAAAAGGAAGGGAACATTGAGCGGCTCGACTGTAAGCTTGGCTTACTGATGTTGAAAGGTTGAACGTTGTCTTCCGTCATGCTAGCAGAACGCCTGAGCTGCTTTTTGTGGTAGGAGAAAAAAGCTAGTCGGCTGTGGCCTCCAAAGCAGGGGTTAGATCGATGTCAAGATCAACGTCACCGTCTATTCCATTGACGGACCCTGAGTTCGAATACTGCCAAAGCGCAAAGCAGAGGCTACTTGACGGCACCTTCCCATAGTCGGCATACCAAAAGCCACGCGAAGCTAGCTGCTCGAGGTCATAGCCATCCAGCGCATTGCCGTTCCCATAGATCATAGCGCTGTAGCCGGCTTCTTCTATTTCCTCGCAAAAGGCCACGGCCACGGCCGTCCGCTCGGAGCTGCTGAGGGAGGAGATACGGTCGCTTCCCGTTCCCCCTGGCTCAAAGTCAAAGGCGATGGGATATGCAAGCTCATACCCCTTGATCGCCTCGAGGGTGAAGTCAGCCTCTTCGCGAGCCTCGTCCTCGTTGATGGCCTGGGAATAGAAGTAGGCGCCCACCATGAGGCCAGCGTTGGATGCACCGGAAAGGTTTTGCTCCGCATAGCTGTCACCACTGATATTGCCTTGGTCTGTCGAACGGTAGCCGACGCGCACAAAGGCGAACTGTACTCCTGAGGCGACTACCTGTGCCCAGTCGATTGTCCCTTGGTGCTGCGACACGTCGATGCCGGCTCGCGAGAGGCTCTTTCCGTCGGCGACGTAGGCAAGCAAACCATTTTCATCGTCCTGGAGCTGATTCCAATCATAAGGTGAGTTGTAGAGCTCATCTGAGTCGACTCCCGTCAAGGCAGATGAGTATGAGCCCTTCGCCTCCTTTGATGCAAGGGGGCCCCAGAGCAGCCAGGCAACGAAGAGAGAGGCCAAAAGGACGCAGACGATGGCTCTTCTCAAGAAATGACGCCTACGGTTTCGGCTGCGCTTAGACTTTCGCGGCCGCTCGGCAGTACTGTAGCAGCGCGACTTGCCACGGGAGCGTGAGCTTTTCCGCCTTGCCGGCTTTGCCACGTCATGCCTTCTTGTTGTGCGTGTCATCTCTGCCTCCTTATCGCCTCGCGCTCTCCACTAGTGTAATTCGTGCCAGATGCCAGAAGCATTTCGTCCTATGATCTTACGTATAGATTAAAATCTGCGCTTGCGATGCGCGTCAGTCCGATGGACGACAGCGCAGAAAAAGCCGCACGTCGTGGCTTGGCTTCAAAAGAGGTTCAAATTCCCGGTTGCGATGGCGGATAGGATACAAGCAGTGGATATGGCATACAAAAGGCGGAATGGAGCTACTCAATGGCAGAGCGAAGGTCCCAAGTCAGCAGCGTTTCAAAACGACAGGAAGAAAGCCGTCTTGCCGCCTCAGAGGTGGCTGCTCTGCTCGATGACGATAATGTGATCTATCAGGCGACGCAAATCTTTGACGCCCTCGCAGACTATACGCGTTTCCAAATCCTTGGAGCCCTCTCGCTTTCTGACCATAGTGTTGGTGAGCTCAAAGATGTCTGTCATGTGTCTCAATCTGCAATTTCTCATCAACTCAGGCTCTTGCGTGATCGCGGCCTTGTAACGGCGCGTCGCGAAGGCCAGCGCTCAATTTATTCGCTTGGCGACGAGCATGTAGTAACACTGATTCGTGTCGGACTTGAGCATGCCGGACATACCTTTAAGAAGGCATGAATTCGTAATTCGTCTGCACAGCGGCAAGCTGCTATCGTGCTATCTGCCTAGTCTGTCAAAAGATGCGGAGGGCATGAATTGAAGGTTGTGCAAACATCATCTTTGATGGAGGCCATGAAATCGGGTATACCAAGGACGGTTGACCAACGAAATAAGGAGGACGCCATGTCCGAAACCTCTCAACTTGAGCTTTACTATATGCCAACCTGCCCCTATTGTCGCAAGGTGCTTTCCTTTATGCGTGCAAATGATATCAATCTGCCGTTGCATGACATCACCACCGATGCGTCTGCGGAGAGGCAGCTGGTGGATGTGGGTGGAAAGCGCCAGGTTCCCTGCTTGTTCATCAAGGGGGAAGCGCTCTATGAATCAGATGACATCATTGAGTATCTCGGTGAGCATGTATGCGGAGCCCAAGATGCTAGTGAGACGTAAGTGGCGGGCCTGCATCCATACCATATCCTCATCGCTTCGGATTCCTTTAAGGGGTCGCTAACAAGTGTTGAGGCCAACGAGTTAATTGCGCAAGGCGTGCGGCAAGCATGTCACAATGTATATATAAGCTGTGTGGCCGTGGCCGACGGTGGAGAAGGTACGGTAGACGCCTTCATGAGGCAGTGTAAAGGAGACCTGCGCGAACTGAGCGTAGAAGGATCCTTTGGAAACCCGGTGAAGGCAAAGTATGGTTTGTTGTCAAATGGCGCAGCCGTCATAGAGGCAGCCGCAGCAACAGGCATCGGTCTTTCGGGGCGCACGGAAGATGATGCACTGCGTGCATCCACCTATGGCGTGGGACAGCTTATAAGCGATGCCCTTGATCATGGAGCGACGACGATCTACGTAGGGCTTGGCGGCAGCGCAACCAGTGATGGGGGAGCGGGCGCCTTTGAGGCTCTTGGCGGTCGACTCTATGCCGGCGATGGCAGGCCAGTGGCGCGCGGCCTCGTAGGCCTGAAGGATGTGAAGAGCCTAGACAGCTCTCAGCTCGATCCGCGTTTGCGCCAAGCAAGGATCGTCGCTCTTGCCGATGTGCTCAATCCGCTTTGTGGCCCAAAAGGGGCCATATACACGTTTGGGCCCCAAAAAGGCCTGCAGGCAGCTCATCTTGACACATTTGAGAGCTGGATGGTGCGCTGGGCCTTTGTGACGCAACAAAACAGCAAGCATGACGTCTCAGGTGTTTTGGGCGCAGGGGCGGCTGGTGGCCTGGGCTTCGGCCTTGCCGCCTTCTGCCACGCGCACGTCGAGCATGGCATTGAGGTGCTGCTCAGGGCGATCGGCTTTGACCGCATGCTCACTGGTGTGGACCTTGTCATTACCGGCGAGGGGAAAATAGACAAACAGACAGCGCTTGGAAAGACGCCCGTTGGGATTGCCCAACATGCCTGTGCCAAGGGGATTCCAGTTGTGGCTGTCGTTGGAAGCCGCAGCGAGGATCTTGGCGATGTGTGGGAGCAAGGCATCGGCCTTGTGGTCCCTGCCGTGATTGTTCCTGCGACGTTGCAAGAATGCATTTCACGCATAGGTATGACGCTGCCCATTGCTGGGGAGACCGCCATGCGAGCCTTCTTGCTTGGGCAGAGGGCCTAAAGCATTGAGGCAAGGGACAAGGCCTGCGCTTTTTTCGAGGCGCCTGCCCTGTGTTGCAAGCTCCTCTCTCAGGAGCTGCGCCGAATGCTCGCATACTCAAAGAAGAGCAAAATAAAAAGCAATCCCATAGTTGCGCAAGCCGCATACACAGCACCAGCAAGGGAAAATGAGCTGACCAAGACGTATGAGATGGGGATAGACGCCAGAAAACCGATTGCGTAGAGCCACATCACGATTGCTTGCCGGCGTAGGACTGTGATGATCTGGTACAGGAAGTCGATCGCGGCAGCAAGGCCGCCGGTCACAACCATCATAAAAACCAGGTTTGAGATCTGTGAGAAGTCAATTCCATAGAAGAAGCTCATGAGCTTGATGCCTATCCAACCCATGATCAGGGCCATAAAAGCGGTGGTGGCTGCCGTTACCGCAAGCATGGCAAAGATGATCATGTCGAAGCGCCGCCGTCCATTGGGGTCGCTCCATACACTGGCGAGCCGGAGCAGTTGCGGCTTATAGATGAAGCCGACCATCATCACGATCGCATGTGCAGGAAAGTAGATGGCATTGTAATAGAGCTGGTTGTCATAGGACAAGGTGCCTTCCATGGCGAACTTGGGCATGTTGTCGATGAGTGCATAGAGAAACAGCGCAGCAGCCGTCGGGAAACATTGCACGAAGATGTCGTGAATCTCTATGAGCTCGGGTCTTCTGGACTTTGGGGTCTCGAATAGCGCTACAGGTAGCGTGGCGATGAGAAAGGTCACAATCGAGACGACGAACAGTGCCATGCTGGCCATGCCAAGGTCGTGCGTCAGGAACAGCACTACGCAGCAGCTGATGAAGGTCGCAACTGAGCGCAGGGTCATGGATATGCCTGCAAGGTATAGTTTGTCTTGCTGCTGGAGGCGGCCTTCGTAGACATCGGCGAGGGCGTCCATCATGCGAAAGCCAAAGACGCCGGTGCAAATTGTGAGCATCTGCTGGTCGTATCCGTGAAAGGCGCACCATGCCCAACCGACGGCTGCCATCAGCGCACACGTTATGTAGCGCTGTATTTGATAAGCTGCAAAGCTTTGCTCCTCTCGCACGTCAGAGACCTGGAATGTACGAGCGCCATAATTTGCGAGGTACATGAGCATCATGCCGGTGACATAGGCCATTGAGAACTTGCCGGCGCCCTCTATGCCGACAAGCCATGTCACCGCAATGGTAAGGAGCGGAAACTCTCCCCCCCATGTGGCAAGGCCGATGGAGTTCCAAACATAGTCGCGCTTGGTCCTCCCTGACGAGTAAAGTTCTACTGCCGAACCGAACTCATGATGTGTGACGGCTTTGAGCAGACGATTCCACCATTGGTTGATGAGCTGAGAGACGACAGAGGGGTGCCTCTGCTGCTGCATGCTGCGATTCTTATTTTGATGCCTTTTCACGCTTGAGACCCCTCTCGAAGATAGCCGCACCTGTTGACGATTGTAACGCCGCCTTGTATTCGCATGCTGACAGGCGCTATGGACATGCAAGCATCAAAGGTCCGTGAAATTTGGGTTTCAAAGAAAAAGCGTCGGACTATCGTTGGAAATCTGGCGCTATGGTAAGAAGGCTCAGCCGAAAGCGCTATGGCGCGAAAAGGGCGTCGGCAAAGGAGGTATGGTGGCAGAGGAGTCATTGCAGGGCAACACCATCAAACAAAGCGAAGATGAAGAAAGAGACAACGTCGTTGCAGCACTTGCAGGAGTAGATGTCCCTGACCAGATCAAACACAACATGGTTCTTTTCTTGGATTTGGTCAGCACAGTCGTTGAGGAATATGATCCTGATCTCCGTCACACGTTCGACAAGCTTCTTACTGATGAGGTTGATCTCGAGAACGACCATCTTTCGGCTCAAGAGGTCGAAAAAATCTTCCAAGAGACTGTCAAAGTCATCGATTCATTGCCCGTAGAACGCGCGACGTTGCTCATGCGCGCTTTCGCGGCCTTTTTTCACTGCGCAAATATCTGTGAGGAGAATTATCGCGTCCACTCATTGAAGCAACGCGAGGCTGAAGTGCCCATGACGCTGGACGCTGATCCGATCAATGAGCTCACAGTGGCCTATCGAGAGCTCATTGGACAATGCGGCCGCGAACAAGCGGACCGTCTTCTCCAGCAGCTTGAGTTTCATCCTGTCTTTACGGCGCATCCCACTGAGGCCCGCCGGAAGGCTGTTGAAGGGAAGATACGCCGCATATCCGGTTTGCTTGAGGAGCGGCCTCGCCTTTCGGGAGTTGACCTTGCCGAAAACGAGCGCAAGATGCTCCAGGAGATCGAGTCTTTGTTCCGTACGTCTCCAATTGCGCTCAAAAAGCCAACTCCTGTCGAAGAGGCTGACACAATCATCGACATCTTTGACTCGACCCTCTTTGACATGATCCCGGAGGTCTATCGCCGCTTTGACGATTGGGAGCTTGGTGAGAAGGCCGGCACCGTGCCGCCAGTATGCCCCGCCTTCTTCCATCCAGGGAGTTGGATAGGGTCAGACCGTGACGGCAACCCCAACGTGACGGCAAAGGTCAGCCGAGCGGTGGCTGAGAAGTTCCGCACGCATGTTCTTGCGGCGCTTGCGGAGCGTACGCACACCGTAGGGCGTAACCTGACGCTTGACACCGCCTCGACCAAGCCGTCGGCAGAATTGCAGAACCTGTGGAACCACCAAGTCGAAATGAGTGAGATGCTGACAGCCGCCGCCCAAGAGCGCTCGGCGTCGGAGCTGCACCGTGCTGTCATGCTTGTGATCTCCAAGCGCCTCGAGGCGACGATCACGCGGACGGCCGACGTGATGTATGCAAGTTGTGAGGATTACATCGCTGATCTACGAACTGTCCAAAATTCTCTGGTGGCTGCCGGGGCAGTCCGCACGGCCTACGGGCCATTGCAGAAGCTGATCTGGCAGGCGGAGACATTTGGCTTTCATTTGGTCGAGATGGAGTTCCGCCAGCATTCGATCGTGCACAGTCGTGCACTTGAGGATATCCGCGAGCATGGGCGTTGGGGCGAACGTGGAGAGCTTTCCCCGATGACGCGAGAGGTGCTGGACACATTTCGCGCAATTGCGTGGATCCAGCGGCGTAACGGTCTGAAAGCGGCTCGTCGCTACATCATCAGCTTCACGAAGTCGGCCCAGAATGTCGCAGATGTCTACGAGTTGGCTCGCTTGGCCTTCGCACACGCAGAAGACGTCCCCACCCTTGACGTCATTCCTCTCTTTGAGCAGCTCGATGACCTTGAACATGCCGTCGAGACGCTCGATGAGATCATCAAGCTGCCAGACGTACAGCGCCGCTTTGCTGAGAATGGTCGCCGCATGGAAGTCATGCTCGGTTACTCAGATTCTTCAAAAGACGCAGGCCCCACAACCGCCACGCTCGCCTTGCACAAGGCGCAAGCTGAAATAGCCCAATGGGCAGAGCACAACCACATAGACCTTACGCTTTTCCATGGGCGTGGGGGTGCTGTCGGCAGAGGGGGAGGACCGGCTAACCGCGCAGTCCTTGCTCAGCCGAAGGGCTCAGTCAACTGCCGCTTCAAACTGACCGAGCAAGGTGAGGTCATATTCGCCCGCTATGGGGACCCAACACTTGCCCGTCGCCATGTGGAGTCAGTTGCTGCAGCGACGCTTCTGCAGTCGGCGCCATCCATTGAGTGGACCAACACTAAGACGACAGAACAGTACTGGCCAATGGCCGAGAAGCTCTCTGACTCCTCGCACAGGCACTATCTTGACCTGCTTAACACCGAGGACTTCGCCGAGTGGTTCTCGACGGTTACCCCGCTCAATGAGATAGGCTTAATGCCCATTGGGTCTCGTCCTGCCAAACGCGGGCTTGGTGCGAAGTCGTTAGATGACTTGAGAACGATTCCTTGGATATTTTCTTGGAGCCAAGCGCGCATCAATCTTGCAGCATGGTATGGCCTCGGGACGGCATGTGCAGAGCTCGATGATCTCTCCTCATTGCGCGCCGCCTATGCTGAGTGGCCCCTTTTCTCAACGTTTATTGACAATATCGAAATGTCCCTCTCCAAAACCGATGATCGCATAGCACGCATGTACCTTGATCTGGGAAGTCGCGATGACCTCACGAAAAAGGTCATGGACGAGATGGACCTGACGAGGCACTGGGTGCTCAAGATCGTAGGCGATGAATGGCCCTTGCAACATCGTCAGGTGCTCGGCCCCGTCATACGGATGCGCCTTCCGTTTGTCAATGCGCTGTCCGTTACCCAGGCCCGGGCGCTGCGTGAGGTCCGCGTGGAGAACCTCTCGCCTGAGCAGCGTGAGAAATACATCTATCTCATCTTGTGCACTGTCTCAGGTGTTGCCGCAGGCCTTCAGAACACCGGGTAATCTTTGGCCAAGAACAAATGCGGAGGAACGGCTGCCCTTCCCTCCATGACCGTTATACTTTAATGGTCAAAAGGAGTTAGCTATGTATGATGGTCAGCCCGTTCCAGGCCGTAACGATCTTTGTTGGTGTGGGAGCGGAAAAAAATATAAGAAGTGTCACATGCGGCGGGACCAACGCCTCGAGGAGCTCGCAAGTCGTGGAGAGGAGGTCCTGCCGCGCCGTCTCTTTAAGACGGCGGCAGACATCGCCGGCATAAAGCGCTCTGCTGAGGTCAATATAGGGGTGCTTGACTATGTGGGGAAGCGTATCGCAGCCGGCGTTTCGACCGAGCAGATCGACCAGTGGATCCATGACTACACCATTGAGCATGATGCCGTGCCAGCAGACCTCAACTATGAGGGCTATCCGAAAAGCGTCTGCACATCGATCAATGACGTCGTTTGCCACGGCATACCTTCGCCGGACATCGTGCTTGCCGACGGAGACATCGTCAACGTCGACTGCTCAACAATCAAGGGCGGCTACTTTTCTGACTCTTCTCGCATGTTTTGCATAGGAGACGTCTCTACTGAGCGCCGTCGGCTGGTGGACGTCACGAAGAAAAGCGTTGAAGCGGGCCTTGCGGCAGTGAGGCCTTGGGGGCATCTCGGTGACGTCGCCCATGCAGTGCAGACCCAAGCCGAACAAGCAGGCTTCAGCGTCGTGCGTGACTTCGGTGGCCATGGTATCGGTCGCGAGTTTCATGAGGACCCCTTTGTCGGCTATGTCGGGGATCCAGGCACCGGCTACGTCCTTGTTCCGGGCATGTGCTTCACAATTGAGCCGATGATTAATGCCGGTGCCCCAGACATTTACATTGACAGAGGAGATGGCTGGGTCGTGCGCACGAAGGACGGCTCAGACTCTGCTCAATGGGAGATACAGGTCGTCGTTACAGAGGATGGGTATGAATTGCTGTCATGGTAGCTAGAGCATAGAAAGTAGTGCGCGCATGGCGCTGCTTGTTTTTGCAAACCGTGCTACACTACACAACGACAAAAGGGGGCTGGCGCACGCCGGCTGAGAGAGGGCCCAGTTATGCGGCCTTGACCTTCTACCTGATCTGGGTAATGCCAGCGTAGGGACCAGAGTCGTCTGTATGGGTCCCGCACAACGCGCGGGGCCTTTTTTTGAAGGTCGTGCGCCGGAAGGAGTACATATGAACTGTTCTATTGCGATCCAGTACCTGCCGATGGATGTCGCAGGTGACGCGGAGGTCTGTCGCGTTGTCGATGCGGTGATTGCCTACATCGACTCCACAGGCCTTGATTATTTTGTTGGTCCGTTTGAGACGGCCATAGAAGGCGATTACGACGCTTGCATGGAATGCTTAAAGCAGTGTCAGCTTGTTGGCGCAAAGGCAGGCTGTGGCCATGTGATGACCTATGTCAAGATCGACTACAAGACGACTGGCGACGTAATGAGCACAGAGCATAAGGTTTCAAAATATCATGAAGGGGCTCCGGAGTTCGCCAAAAAAGAAGCCGTTGCATAGGGAGTACCATGCACACCTCTTCTGTGACAGGGCTTAACCGTATGCGCCGCACCCTCGTCCCGACAGCAGCCATCGTCGTGATTCTTGCTGTCTGGCAGTTTGTGTGCGCGACGGGCATAGTCCCTGGCTATATGTTGCCGAGCCCTGTTGCTGTGGTGCTTGCATTTGGCAAGGATCCTGCGCTGCTCCTCTCCAACACTCTTGTCACGCTCCAAGAGGCGGCATTGGGCCTTGTGATTGGCGTGACCGCAGGTTTCATATTCGCTGTTGGGATGGATCGCTTCCTGACCTTCAGGTTGGCGCTCAACCCACTCATCACGGTGTCCCAAACAATACCGACGATTGCCATAGCGCCGCTCCTCGTGCTGTGGTTTGGGTATGGGCTGGCTCCCAAAGTGATCCTCGTTGTCATCACGACGTTTTTTCCTATAACGGTTTCGCTCGTTTCAGGCTTCGCGTCAGTGGATCCTGATTTGCTGGACTTGATGCGCACGATGCGGGCAAGCCGCAGCCAAGTCTTTTGGAATGTTAAGCTGCCCGCAGCTTTGCCACAGTTCTTTTCGGGACTTAAGATTTCAGCGACCTATGCCATTGTCGGCGCCGTGGTTGCCGAATGGATCGGGAGCTCCGTTGGCATCGGCCACATGATGACCCTGTATCGCAAGTCATTTGCCTATGACAGCATGTTTGCTGTGATTTTACTGATATCTGCCCTCTCGCTTTTGCTGATGAAGCTGGTTGACGCCATTGAGCATGTTGCAATGCCGTGGGAGGGCAACAAAGGAAGGAAGGACCAATCATGATATCTCATCTTCTCAATGCGCGTTTTACGCGGCGCTCATTTCTCACGGGTGCCGGCATAAGTGGTCTGGCAGCTGCGGGCTCCATGCTCGCGGGTTGTGGCAGCAGCAGTGCCTCTTCTGCTTCCGCCGGTAGCTCTTCGACGGGCAGCTCCACTTCGGGCAGCCTTACGAAGCTCTCCTTCGTGCTTGACTACACGCCCAACACCAACCACACAGGAATCTACGTCGCACAGGCTAAGGGCTACTATGCCGATGAGGGCCTGGAGATTGACATTCAACAGCCGCCTGAGGATGGGGCTGACGCCCTGATTGGCGCTGGCAGCGCGCAGCTTGGCGTCTCCTATCAAGACGTGATGGCCAACAGCTTCGGCTCGTCTGACCCGATGCCCTACACAGCCATCGCTGCCGTAATTCAACATAACACCTCGGGCATCATGAGTCGCGCGGCTGATAACATCACACACCCTGCCGCAATGGCAGGCCACACCTATGCGACATGGGACCAGCCCGTCGAGCAGGCGACGATCAAAGATGTCGTAGAGGCAGACGGAGGCGACTTCTCACAAATCACGATGGTTCCTTATAGCGTCGACGATGAGGTGAGCGGCCTGAAGTCAAACCTTTTCGACACCGTCTGGGTTTATGAGGGATGGGCAGTGCAGAATGCAATTGTGCAGAACTTTGCCTACAATTACTTCTCCTTCATCTCAATAGACGACGTCTTTGACTACTACACGCCGGTGATTGCGGCAAACAACGACTTTCTTTCCAGCTCTCCGGATCAAGCGAAAGCCTTTTTGCGAGCGACGAAAAAAGGCTATGAATATGCCATTGACAATCCGGATGACGCTGCGCAGATCCTGTGTGATGCCGTGCCGGAGCTGGACTCTGCCTTGGTGAAGCAAAGCCAATCCTACCTTGCCGGCCAGTATCAAGCTGATGCCTCAAGCTGGGGGATAATCGATAAGAGCCGGTGGCAAACGTTCTATACCTGGCTCAATGACAATTCGTTGGTAGATAACCAGCTTGATGCGAGTGCCGGCTTCTCGATGGACTATCTTGAGGCTTGACGTGCCAGCCCCCTCTGCCAATTCCTCGGCCTCTAGCCCTTTCGCCCTCGAAGCTCGCCATCTTTGCCTTTCATGGGATGGCGAGCACGAGGTGGTACATGACGTGAGCCTTGCTGTTGCCACAGCGGAGACCGTGTGCATGGTTGGCCGTTCCGGCTGCGGCAAAACTACGATCTTGCATGCTTTGTCCGGCCTTCTCAAGCCAATGTCGGGAACGGTGCTCGTGCATGGGCAAGAGAGCACGGCCGAGCCCGGACATGTGAGCTACATGTTCCAGAAAGATCTTCTCTTGCCCAATAAGCGCATTCTAGACAACGTCTGCCTGCCCCTTGTGATCGCAGGCGCTTCCCGCGAAGAGGCTTTCAAAAAGGCTCGGCCTCTTCTCAGCCGCTTTGGTCTGACAGGAACAGAGAGCCTGTGGCCCTCTGAGCTTTCAGGGGGCATGCGCCAGCGTGCTGCCTTCTTGCGGACCTATCTGCTGGGCACAGATGTGATGCTTCTCGATGAGCCGTTCTCGGCGCTTGACGCCATCACGCGCAAAGACCTTCGCCAATGGTTTTCAAAGACGAGCCGAGACCTTGGCATCGCATCGCTGATGATCACGCACGATGTCGATGAGGCCGTTGCCATGGCAAGAAGGATCTATGTCCTCGGGGGTAAGCCAAGCCACATCGTCGGAGAGGTGGCCGTTGAGCGCCCCTCTAATCCCAAGGAGACGGACTTCGAGCTGACGGGCGCCTTCATTGCTGCGAAGCGCGAGGTTCTCTCCCTTTTAAATTAATTAGTCGAGCTGCTGGTTTTGGAGCTGGTGTTTTTAGAAGACGTATCGGCGCTATTGGTAGCCGTGGAGCTGCTTGTCTGTCCTGAATCGCTGGAGGAATTTCCGTTGGAGGTGGCGCTGTCAGCCGAGTCTTGACTGCTGGAGGAAGTCCCGCTGTCTGAGCTGTTGCCAGATGACGAGGAGGAGGTACCGGAGTTGTTGCCAGACGATGAGCTGCTCGAGTCCTGCGAGCTAGAGTTCTCCTCGCTATCTGTTGTTGACGAGGATGTGCCGCTGTCCGCATTGCTTGTCGACGACGAATCGCCTGTGTTATCAGAGGTGCTGGTCGAGCCCGATGAGCTTTCAGAGCCGTTGGTGTTTGTGGTAGAGGGGGAATCCTTCTGAGAGTCGGTGCTCGCTTGGGGATTTTCTTTAGAGCTGTCTTCAGTGGTGGTGGCTGTTTCTTCACCGCGAGAAGAGAAGGTTGTAGTTGAGCCGATGCCTTGGCCAGCTGTAGCGAAGCTGATAACAAGCGCAGTTATGGCAAGGGCCGCAAAGGCCGCAAGGCAAGCAATGACGATCGCGCGCTTATGCTGCGTGCGACTTTGATGGGTACTGGAAGCCCGACGCAAGGACTCGGGGGCGATTCGTGTGCCTGACGCTGAGGTCGCACAGGGGGTGGTCGCATCGACAAGAGATGTAGGACGAAGTTGTACGACAGTCGCATCAGAAGAGAGCTCTTTTGTGTGCGTCTGGTCTGTTGTGTGCGTCTGGTCTGCTTGGCTAGCCTGCCGAGAAGTCGTGAGGTCGTCTGCGCCATCTTCAGCAGATGAAAAATGCCGGATCTTCTCGGCAGACTTGGAGAGAATAGATTGGTAGACTTGCATGGCGAGCGAAGACGCCCCTGCTGCCACAGCAGCTCCAATTATCGACCCTGCAAGCCCGATCTTAGTGGATAGGAACAGAGATGTCGCCGCAGCCAAGGCGCTTGCGATAACAGCTGCGAAGGAGACGTTGTCAAAGAGGTTCTTTTTGTCTTGGCTGGTATCTGTGTCAGCTATGTTGGAAGCATGCTTGTCTTGCGCCAAAACAATCATCCTCACTTTTGTCGTTTTGTACTTGCGTACCCATAACGGAGGCAAGAGTATAGGCAGATTAGTGGCGAGTGGAGGAATTACACGAAATGAGAATCATGCTGGCTAAAACTTAAATGTAGCTTGTCCCTTGCGCTGGTATGATAGAAAGAGGATAAGTCTGAGCCGTTTCCAACTGTAGGAGGAAGACATGCTCGTTAATGCAACGCAAATGCTTCAGAGTGCAGAAAAGGGCCATTATGGGATTGGCGCATTTAACACCAACAACCTCGAGTGGGCCGATGCCATTATCACCGCTGCACAGGAGAAGCAATCCCCACTCATCATTCAGTGCACCAGCGGCGCTATGAAGTGGCAGGTTAGCTTCAAGATCGTTTCAGAGATCGTTCACCAACTCGTTGAGGAAAAGAATGTGACGGTTCCTGTGGCGCTGCACTTAGATCATGGTTCTTATGAGGCTTGCTTCGCCTGCATAGAGGCCGGGTTTACATCCATCATGTATGATGGCTCTCATGAGGAGAACTTCCAGACGAACCTCGACCGCACAGCCGAGCTTGTCAAACTTGCCCACAGCAAGGGGCTGTCCATTGAGGCTGAGGTAGGTGGCATTGGCGGCACAGAAGACGGCGTGACTGCGCAAGGAGAGTTGGCTGATCCCGGGCAATGCCGCCAAATCGCAGACCTGGGAGTTGACTTCCTAGCCTGTGGGATTGGCAATATCCATGGCTTGTATCCTGCGAACTGGGTAGGCCTTAACTTCGATCGACTCGCAGCGATCAAGGCAAAGACAGGCGATTTGCCGCTTGTCTTGCACGGAGGTACCGGCATCCCTGCTGACCAGGTCAAAAAGGCCATCGCCAACGGCGTTTCGAAGATCAACGTGAACACGGACTTGCAAGTTGTTTTCGCCGAGGCAACAGCCAAATATGTGAAAGAGCATCCAGGCTTTGAAAACAAGGCTTACGATCCGCGCAAGCTTCTGAAGCCAGGTCGCGAGGCTATCGTTGCCCGTACGGAAGAGTTGATGGATGAGTTTGGCTCGACAGGCAAGGGCTGGGACTAATAACCACGTGCTTGCATCTATGGTGAAAGAGGGATCGACATTTTGCCGGTCCCTCCTTATGTTGATATCCAGAGGGATAATATACAAAAAATTACGATAGTTTATTCAATTTATGTAGCTTTCAGTTACAATGTAGAGGCAATCAGCTGCTTGAGAGGCTGCTGTCTCTCTCTGCTGACAGAAAGGCCATGAGGCTATGGCAGAGTTGCTCATGTGCTAGGGAACCAACGATGGAGGGTCTAGATGTTCGAACATATGCTGATGAATCGTAGGAAGTTTATGAAGGGGGCAGGTGTTGTTGCAACCTCTGCCGCACTTGCAGGGTGTGGTTCCACCACTTCGTCGGATGCGGGGGGCGGCTCCTCTTCGTCGGGCTCTTCAGGATCGACCACGGCGACCACCGCTGAGGGATATACGCTTGTTGAAGATGGAAAGCTCACGCTGATCTCCAACTTTGCCTTCCCACCATTTGAGTTTGCTGACGAAAACACAGGAGAGTACAAGGGGTTCGACGTTGACGTAGCCAATGCTATTGCCGGAAAGCTCAACCTGGAGCTTAACATTTTGCCTACGGTGCAGTTTGACACGATCGTTCCTACAATCAAGCAGGGGGGCAAAGCTGATATATCGCTTGCCGCTATCACAATTACGGATGACCGTAAGAAGGAAGCCGCCTTCACTGAGCCGTATCTCGATTCAAACCAGTCCTTCGTCGTAAAAGCGGACGCGACAGATAAAACGGTTGCTGCCCTGAACGTGAGTGGCAAGAAAATCGCAGTGCAAAGCGGAACGACAGGCGAGGCTTGGGCGCAGGAGAATATGGCCAGCGCTACGATTGTGCCCCTCGATGACATCGTGCAGGCGATGTCAGGTGTCCAGACAGGCCTCTATGACGCCTGTGTCGCTGACCTGCCTGTGACGAGCTATATGATCTCTCAGTCGTATTCTGACTTGATGATTCCCGATGGTGTTTATTCTACGTCGAGCAACCCGACGGGCGGGCAGATTCCTACTGGAGAGCAATACGGCGCTATCCTGAAGCAAGATAATACTGCGCTCATCGATGCCGTGAACGATGCCTTTGACGACCTGTGGGATGAAGGCACGATGGACAGCATCCAAACGACCTGGTTCGGAGAGGTCATTTGTTCGAAGCCCTCAGAATAAGACGAAAACTCCTACGGCCTTTTATGCACGAGTCTGATGGGGCTCAGAGGCCTCATCAGACTTTTTTTGTTTGTATCCGGGGAGTATGTCGGCAAGAGTCTTGCTGTCAAGATACGAAGAGGTCACCTTGCCAAGCCCGCGCCAAACATCGACAGTGGGGCATTCCATGATGCGAGGGCATATCTCATCGTTGGTGCACTGAAGGCAAGCAACCGGGGCGAGCGAGCCTTCCGCGGCGCGCAGGATCTCACCGATGGTGTAGTCTTCCGGCTTGCGCGTAAGGCGGTAGCCTCCGCCCTTGCCACGCAGGCTTTTGACATAGCCAGCCCTGTGCATCAAGGCGATAACTTGCTCGAGGTATTTGCGAGAGACGTTTTGACGCTCTGAGACGTCACCCAAAGACACCCATCCTGGGTGCGTTGCGAGATCCGTCATTGCTCGAAGGGCATACCGACCTTTGGTGGAGAACATATTTGCTGCCACATCTACCCCTCCCCTTTTTCAAGCATCTCTTCAAGCGTGCGCCATGCCAGCTCCGCGCACTTCACCCGGGCCGGCATGTGCGAGATGTCTTTGAGCATTGATGCTTCATCGAGCTTGGCGATCTCACGGGGATCGTCTACCTCTCCCCGTACCATGCGTCCGAAGAGCTTACACAGCTCGATAGCCTGTTCCGGTGTCTTGCCAATCATGAGGTCGCTCATCATGTCTGCTGAAGCCTGGCTGATCGCACAACCATGGCCTTGGTAGGCCGCTTCTTCTATTGTACCATCGTCTGCAAGGCGGATAGAGAATTTGAGCTCATCGCCGCATGATGGATTGATGCCCTCATGCGTGCAGCTGGGATTCTCAATCTGGTATTTATAGTCGGGATGAGCCACATGGTCCATGAACTGCGCGTTGTACAGACTAGTCGTTTCCATGAAACACCTGCCAAACTTTCGTAAGGGCGGCTATGAGCTGATCGATGTCGCCCTTGTCATTGTAGAAGGCTATGCTTGCCCGACAGGTGCTTGACAAGCCCATACTGAGCAGTAACGGTTGGGCGCAGTGATGCCCCGCGCGAATGCAGACGTTGTTCATGTCGAGAATCGACGCAACGTCGTGGGGGTGCACGCCACGGACGTTAAAGGAGACCGAGGCGATGTGACGCGTGGGGTCAGTCGGCCCCACGATGTCGATGAAGGGAAGGGACTCTAGCTGCTCGGCCAGATAGCGTGCGAGAACGAGCTCTCTGGCCTCAAGGGTGGAGAAGTCCTTGCTCTCGAGATAGGATAAGTCGGCATCAAAAGCATAACTGCCCGCAGCGTCCTGCGTGCCTGCCTCGAATTTCTGCGGTACGGGCGCCCACACGGCATCGGTCTCCGTGACGGAGTCAATCATCTCTCCGCCGGTCAGGAAGGGAGGCAGCTTTTCCAAGAGGTCCATCTTGCCCCAAAGCACGCCTATGCCCATGGGGCCGCCTAGTTTGTGAGCTGAAAAAGCAAGGAAGTCACAGCCGATCTTTCGAACGTCGACGGCGACATGCGGCACGGACTGCGCACCATCAACAATGACATACGCGCCCATTTTATGGGCTCGATCTGCAATCTTTCTAATAGGATTCTCGACGCCGAGCACGTTTGAAACCTGAGTGACAGAGACTATCTTGGCACGAGGACCAATTTTGCGCTCGATCTCCTCGTCTGTGATGCGAAAGTCGTCATCCATTCTGAGATAGACGAGATGCGCGCCGGTCTGCTTGCACACCTGCTGCCAGGGTATCAGATTAGAGTGATGCTCCATGATGGAGATCACGACATCATCGCCTGGCTGGAGGGTGGTCGGTCCCAGCGTCTTGGCAACGAGATTTAGGCTCTCCGAGGCGTTGCGCGTGAACACGATTTCATTTCCCTGAGGCGTGCCTTCGCTGTCTACGGCGCCGATGAAGCGAGCGATATGCGATCTGGCGTCATTGATTGCCTGGGTCGCCTCTACTGACAGACGATAGAGGCCACGAAGCGGATTCGCATTCATGGTCTCGTAGAAATGTCGCTGGGCGTCAAGTACGGCGGCAGGGCGCTGGGCAGTGGCGGCTGAGTCAAGAAAAGCCAGTCCTGGCTTGTTTGCTAGCAAAGGGAAGTCCTGCTTATATGGGTTGACGCTGATGGCAGAGAGTTCCTTGTCGGTAAGCATCTCTATGCCTCCCGTTCCTGTGCCGCATGGGCACTTCTTTCGTCTGTAAGCTCTATGCCAAGTCCCTCTACAAGGTCGTGAGAGACGTCGCTGCCCAAAACGAGGGAAGCTCGGGCGACAGCCGCGTTGCGTGAGAGAGACTCCGGCGCGTTGATGATGGCGTCGTCAAAAATCGCACGGACAAACAGGGATTCTGCCGCTTGTTCGCTAAGGCCGCGGGTGGCAAGGTAGTCAAGCTGCTCTTGGCTGATGGAGCCGATCGTTGCGCCATGATTGCCCTGGACGTCCTCCTCATCGCACAAAATGACAGGCAGCGTCTTATTTACGACATCGTCGCCTGTGACCAGCACGGTCTCGGCCTCGTTTCCCTTGGAATCCTTTCCTCCATGGACGAGGTCGATGGTTTCACGCAGGGCTTTATGAGCGCTGTCAGCGAGTACTCCCGATGCATAAATCTCCGCACGAGTATGAGGCCCCTGTTGACGGCAGAGATGGTTGACATCAAGCGTCGAGGTGCCGCTGACGTGGTAGCGCATGACCAAATTAAAACGGCTGCGCTCACCTGCGAGGTCAACGGCAATGCCATAGGCGACCTTGCTTCCGCCGAGCGCATATTGGCGCACGTCGACAGTGGCACCATCTTCAACGTGTATGCCAACGTTCTCGAGATGCTGCGTGCTCTCGTCAGTCGCCACGACCTCAGTGAGCTTTACATGCGCATTCTTCTCGACGAAGATGCGTGTGAGGGCCGCCGATGTGTCACTTGGCGTACTTGCCTCAGGGATCTCCTGCTCATGGGCAGTTGCCACCACAACGATGTTTGCCGTCGCGCCCTCACGGACCATGATCGCGGTGTTGGATGCTGCCCCCGGGCCGACTTCGATGACGATGGGGTTGCCCTTCGAGGTAAAGCGGGGTACCTCAACGTAGTTCCCGTCTCCTGAGGCCTCAGCGATCCAATGGGCCAGAGGGGTGCCGCCCCCCGTTTCGATTGCGTCAAATAGCCGCGGCACGGCCGCAAAGACCTTTCCCTTTGCATCAGGGGTTGGCACGTCGAAGGATATGTCATTGACCCTCAGGTAGTTCCATGTCTGTGAAGGTGGGACGTTAATATGGGCGATGGTGGAGCGGGATGCTGTCTTCGTTGCGATGGTGCCCTTCTTGATCTTGTGTTCCGACATCAGCCAATCGCCCCTTCCATTTCGAGCTTGATTAAGTTATTCATTTCAACGGCGTACTCAAGTGGCAGCTCTTTGCTGACGGGATTGGCGAATCCGTTTACCACCATCGTGCGCGCCTCCTCCTCCGTGCATCCGCGGCTCATCAAGTAGAGGATCGTGTCGTCGGAGATGCGGCCTATCGTGGCCTCGTGGCCGACCTGTGCTGACTTGTTGCGAACATCCATCGCAGGGATCGTATCAGAGCGGCTTATGTCGTCGAGCATCAAAGACTGGCAGCTCACAGTCGCACGGGCGTTATCAGCGTGCTTGCCGATCACGACAGAGCTGCGAAACGTGTTGATGCCGCCGTCTTTTGATATGGACTTCGTCTCCACCGATGCGGTGGTGCCAGAGCCCTGGAGTACGACCTTGCAGCCTGTATCGAGGTCTTGGTTTTGGCCGGCGAAGGTGATGCCGGTGAATTCCACGCTTGAGCGGTCTCCCGCCATGATCGAGGTGGGGTAGAGGTAGCTCACATGGCTTCCGAACGATCCGGACACCCATTCCATCTTGGAGTCATCGCCGACGGTTACTCGCTTGGTGTTGAGGTTGTACATGTTCTTAGACCAGTTCTCGATCGTGGAGTAACGCATGTGGGCGTGATTGCCCACGTATATTTCGACTGCTCCCGCATGCAAGTTCGCCGCATAGTACTTCGGCGCCGAGCAGCCCTCTATGAAGTGCAGGTCGGTATCATCTTCTGTGACGATGAGGGTGTGCTCGAACTGGCCGGCCCCTTGGGCGTTGAGGCGGAAATAGGACTGGAGGGGATAGGAGAGCTTCACGCCGGCGGGCACGTAGACGAATGACCCTCCCGACCAGACGGCGTAATGCAGCGCCGCGAACTTATGGTCATCAGTGGGGATGAGCTTTCCGAAGTAGCGCTTGACGATGGGCTCGTAATCGCTGTGCAAGGCATCCTCGATGGTAGTGTATACCACGCCTTGCTTTGCCATCTCCTCGCGCATGTTGTGGTAGACGATTTCAGAGTCGTATTGGGCTCCCACGCCAGCGAGGCTCTCGCGCTCCGCTTGGGGTATGCCGAGACGCTCGAAGGTATCCTTGATGTCCTCGGGTACATCATCCCAGTTCTTAGCCTGCTTCGTCTTTGGGGAAACATAGGTGGATATGTGGTTCATGTCGAGTCCACTTATGTCTGGGCCCCAATTTTTCGGCATGACGAGCCTTTGGTAGGTCTCGAGCGCTTCGAGGCGCTTGTCAAGCATCCACTCAGGCTCATCCTTCTTCTTGGAGATGGCACGTACGATGTCAGGGGTAAGGCCATCGGCATAACGCTCATATCCGGCTTCCGATTTCGTGAAGTCATAGATGGAGCGATCGATGTCGGCAACTTGGGTTTTGCTCATGCATCCTCACCGCCCTGGTTGGCAGCTTCGCTTTTGTCAAGTAGAGCCTCGAACTGCCCGAAGCCGTTCTTGTCGATGTCGTCGATCATGGAGGCGGGACCCTTTGCTACGAGATGCCCCTTGACCATGACGTGCGTGCTGTCGACGTCAAGCCGCTCGAGGATGCGGGTGTTATGGGTGATCATCAGCAGTGCCCCGTCGCAGTCCTTGCGATAGGCCTCTATGCCGCGAGAGACCACTGATAGGGCATCGACGTCAAGGCCGGAATCCGTCTCGTCGAGAATGGCGAGCTTTGGCTGCAGCAAGAGGAGTTGCAGCATCTCGACCTTCTTCTTCTCGCCGCCTGAGAAGCCCACGTTGAGCTCGCGCGTGAGAAAACCCTGGTCCATGTCGAGCTGCTCGCAGATCTCACCGACGCGCGTGCGAAACTTGCGTGCGGTCGTCTTGAGCTCTGGGCGCATCTGCGTGATCGTGCGCAAAAACGAGTACAGCGGTACCCCCGGCACCTCGACGGGAGCTTGATAGGACAAGAAGATGCCTGCTAACGACCGCTTGTCTGCGGCCTCTGCCGTGATGTCGGCACCATCAAAGCAAATGCTGCCGTGGCTGATCTTGTAGACGGGGTCCCCCATGATGACATGTCCGAGCGTCGATTTTCCGGCTCCGTTGGGGCCCATTAGCACATGGGTTTCGCCAGAAAAGACGTCGAGGTCAATATCATGCAGAATGGGCTTACTTTCCGTGCCAGCCGAGAGCTTGCGTATCGAAAGAAGGGGTTTGTTTGTGTTATCCGACATAAAGAAGCCTTTCCGCTTGTCTGAGGTGCTCTTGCCTTCAACAGTATTTCCTGTTTCACTTAATTCATACTAACTAAGGGGTATTTAAAGACAAGGGTTTATCTCGCGGAGCGCATAATACCCAGAATCTGCGTAGTGCCGTGTTGCCTAGGAGTAGCACGGAACCTCTCCATCGAGAAACGCCGCCCAGCATATCTCTGTAGCCGTCAGCCGATGCAAGAGATGTGCGGATATGCGTCCCTGCTTGTTGGCAGGTCCGGCGAGTGCACCTAGGACAGGCAGCCCGCTGACAGCGTTTGTGAGCTGAATTGCATCGCCTACGGCCCAAACATGTGGGGCGCTAGTGCGCAGGTGCTTGTCTACCACGATGGGCCCGCGGAGGCCAAGCTTCAGGCCCGCGTCCTTGGCGAGCTGCGTGTCGGGAGTCACCCCTACGCCCATGACAACAATGTCCGCGTCAAGGGGAGGCATGACGTGATCGGCGAATTCCAACAAGGTGGTCTTGACACCGGCAGACAGCAGGTTCTCTGCGACCTCGAGGCCAATGAAGCCTCCTGCGACGATGACTTTCATTTGCCTCTTCCCTTTTGTGACACGTGCGTCTGGCCAGTCTAAATATCGTCAGATATACCTATGGGCAAGCGTGCGAAAAGTTCGGCTTTCGGTGGAAAGACGATCTTTTGCTTAAGAGCTGGGCCGGGCCTTCCCTGCAAGATTTTCGACGGCTGTTGGGTACAGTGAGAAAGACAGGGGCAGTCGGACGGAGAAGCTATGAACTATGTGGTCGTGTATTACTCGATGGACGGTCATACAAAAGGCGTCGCGACAAAGGTGGCAAAAAAGCTCTCTGCAAAGCTCGTGCGCCTTGAATGTAACCCTCCCTATCCAAAAACAGGGGCGGCCAAGTTTCTCAAAGGGGGTAGCGATGCGCTCTTTGACAGGCAAGCAAAGCTTGCCCCCTATGAGTTTGACGAGCGTGACTTTGATGTGGTGATACTCGCGTCACCCATGTGGGCAGGCAAGGCCTCCCCTGCCATGAACCGCTTTTTGCATGAGCATGTTTTAACCCATAAAAGAATTGGCCTTATCAGCCTGAGTAAAAGCGGCAGGGATGGCTGCCTTGTGGATATGAGGCGCAAGCTTTACGAGCGAGGTACTCTTCCCACAGCTGACGCGCCGCTTGAGAGTCTCAACCTGACAGAGGAGGAAAGTGGGAATGAGGCAGAGGTGGCTGGGCGAATTGATAATTTTTGTGACAGACTTGGCAAATTGCTCTAAAAAATTCATACTTAGTAAGTAGGAATTACGGGTATAGTCTCTGGTCAAAAGGACAGGCGCAAATAGCGAGGGGAATTTTGTGCTGCGTCGTCAAGAGGAGAAGCTATGCATATCGCTCAGCATGTCGATGCGTTGATAGGCTCTACGCCGTTGGTTGATCTTTCTCTGCTTGCGGGCGGCACTGCTCGCATCTTAGGAAAGTACGAGGCCGAAAATCCAGGGGGCTCAATTAAGGACCGCGTCGCTCAGGCCATGTTGGACGCGGCAGAGCAAGACGGCTCGCTTTCGGCAGGCGGCACGGTGATTGAGCCTACAAGCGGCAACACCGGCGTTGGCTTGGCCATGCTCTCTGCAGCTCGTGGGTATCACCTTATTCTTACAATGCCTGAGACAATGAGCGTTGAGCGTCGGGAGCTCGCTGCAAGCTATGGAGCTGAGATCATCCTTACATCTGGTGCGACAGGCATGGCTGGGGCCGTGAAGAAGGCGGAAGAACTTCACGCATCTACCCCTGGCTCGATTATCGCGGGACAATTCTCAAATCCTGCAAATCCGCAATCTCACTATGAGACTACGGGCCCGGAGATATGGGCGGACACAGAAGGTACGGTAAACGCTGTCGTTGCTGGAGTCGGGACTGGTGGCACTATAAGCGGTACCGCACGATACCTAAAGGAGAAGAACTCCGCTGTTAGAAGCATCGCTGTGGAGCCTGCCGAGTCTCAGGTGCTTGCTGGCAAACCGGCAGGTCCTCATAAGATCCAAGGCATCGGCGCCAATTTTGTCCCAGACAACTTCGATCGGTCTGTCGTTGACGAGATTTTGCCGGTGAGCTCCGCTCAGGCGATTGAGATTAAAAAGAGGCTCTCGGCACAATTTGGCTTGCTCGTGGGAATCTCCTCGGGAGCAGCCGTCGCTGCTGCACTTGAGCTTGCCAAGCGTCCGTCATATACAAAAAAGACGATTGTGGCCATTCTTCCTGATACAGGAGAACGCTATCTTTCTATGGGCATGTAGGTTGGTCATGAGATCCCTTTTCCACACAACGCCGTCAGATGCCTCAGCGACAAAAGCTGACAGGCGCAGCGTAGATGAGCTGTCTTTGCGCGAGTTGATGATGGAGGACTTGCGCGCGGTCTTTGCGCGCGATCCCTCTGCCACCTCGTTGAGGCGGGTGCTGCTTTTCTCAGCTGGCTTGCGCGTTGTCTGGTCATATCGTTGGCAGCATTGGCTCTGGCAGCACGCCCACACATATTGGGCGCGCGTCTCTGCCCGGCGCACCCGCAGGCGTTATGCCTCTGACATACATCCTGCAGCTCAAATAGGTCGCCGCTTCGTTGTCGACCATGGTGTCGGGGTCGTCATAGGCGAGACTGCTGTCATTGGCAACGACTGCTTAATCTATCAAGGGGTGACCCTTGGTATGACAGGAAAGAACTTCTCAAGGGAGGGCAAGCGTCATCCCACGTTGGGAAATGACGTGCTGGTCGGTGCGGGAGCGGTAGTGCTTGGAAACATCATCGTCGGAGACAACGTCAACATCGGGGCTGGCGCGGTGGTCGTGAAGTCCGTTCCGTCTGGCTCTACGGTCGTCGGCATTGCTGCTCATGTCATCGGCGATCGCATGGCCTGCCCAGCCGACGACTCCAATTGGGGTCGCCTTTTGCAGCTCTCCCCAGATCTCAAGCGCCGCCTAGACGAGGTCGATCGCGCCTTTGGCGTAGTTCCTCCTCCTCGACCGGCAGCAGCAAAGAGGCCTTCGTCATCTGGTCTTGACACTCGAGCCGGCCAGACTAAATCGCAGGTGCGCCTTCCCGTCCTTGACTCCTCTGACGAATGGTACTGCGGGCTGTAAGATAGGGCTTGGCAGTACAGGAAGCTGACAGGATCATGGAGACGAAGAAGGGTGGAGCATACGAGTAATGGCATCGGATTCTATCGTTATACGAGGCGCTCGCGAACACAATCTACGAGATATTGATGTTACCATCCCTCGTGACAAGCTCGTTGTCATTACCGGCTTGTCCGGCTCAGGAAAGTCGAGCTTGGCGTTTGACACCATCTATGCCGAAGGGCAGCGCCGCTACGTCGAAAGTCTCTCAAGCTACGCCCGTCAGTTCCTAGGACAAATGAACAAGCCTGACCTCGACTCCATCGACGGTCTTTCACCTGCTGTCTCCATTGACCAAAAGACGACCTCGCGCAATCCTCGCTCTACCGTCGGCACAGTGACAGAGATATATGACTACTTGAGGCTTTTGTTCGCTCGCATAGGTACGCCACACTGCCCAGAGTGCGGACGTGTCATAGAGAAGCAGACGACTGATCAGGTAGTTGACAAAGTGCTTGCTGCCGGCGACGGAAGACGTGCCTACATATTGGCTCCGGTCGTCCTTGGCCGCAAAGGAGAGTACGCCAAGCTCTTCGCAGACCTCGCGAAGGAGGGCTTCTCACGCGTGCGCATCGACGGCGAGGTGCGTGAGCTAGGGGGGAGCCCCATTGTGCTCGAGAAGCAGTTCAAGCACACGATAGAGGTTGTCGTTGACAGGGTCGTGATCAAGCGGAGCGCCATGGGGCGCCTCGCGGAGGCTGTGGAGCAGGCCTGTCGCCTCGCTGATGACAAGGTGAGTATCTATCTCTTGCCCGACCGCAACGATCCGGAAGCGATCCCTGGGCGCCTGCTTGAGTACTCGCTTGACCTAGCCTGCCCGATTCACGGGCACTCGATTGGAGACCTTCAGCCACGCGACTTCTCCTTTAATGCCCCTTACGGTGCATGTCCAGATTGCGATGGGCTCGGCATGCGTCGTGTGGTGGATGCAGAAGCCCTGATCGAAGACCCTCATTTGTCTGTTGCAGGAGGCGTCTTCGGAAGTCTCTTTGGGCATTCCAACTATTATCCGCAGGTGCTTGCTGCGGTTTGCGAGCATTTTGGCGCCTCGCCGGACACGCCATGGAACAAGCTCCCAGGTAATGTGCAAAAAGCTTTGCTGGAGGGCACCGGCTCTGCCAAGATACAGGTGAACTATCACACGCGTGACGGTCGCGACACGCATTGGCCCACGGAGTTTTCCGGCGTGCGCAAAATCCTCTTTGACAAATACCAAGAGACGACGTCTGAGACGATGCGCACCCACTTGGATCGCTACATTCGTGAGGTCCCCTGCCCCACTTGCCATGGCGCGCGCCTAAAGCCTGAGTATCTCGCGGTGACGGTCGGAGGCGATGGAGTAGCCGAGAAAAACATCTGTGAGGTGTGCCAGATGTCCTGCCGCCAGTGCCTAGGCTACTTCTCAGGCATGCGCCTGAGCGAGCGCCAGCAGATCATTGGTGCCCCAATTGTGAAGGAGATCGTCGCACGCCTCCGGTTCATGGTGAATGTTGGTCTCGACTATCTCACGCTTTCCCGAGCAGCCGCGACGCTTTCAGGGGGAGAGGCGCAGCGCATACGGCTGGCGACCCAGATCGGCGCAGGCCTCATGGGCGTGCTCTACATACTCGACGAGCCTTCGATTGGCTTGCACCAGCGAGACAATGATCGCCTGATCGCGACGCTCAAAAACCTTCGTGACCAGGGCAATACCGTGATAGTCGTGGAGCATGATGAGGACACCATCCGCTCAGCCGACTACGTAATCGATATGGGCCCTGGTGCCGGCGAGCTGGGCGGCTCGGTTGTCGCGGCGGGCACGCCCGCTGAGATCATGGCGAATCCAGACTCGCTGACAGGCGCCTACTTGACAGGAAGAAAGCAAATACGTTTGCCGGAGCATCGGCGCCATCCCGGCCGTGGGGCGCTAAAGATCACGGGCGCTTGCGCGAACAACCTGAAAAACGTGTCGGCACGCATCGAGTTCGGCACCCTGACGGTTGTGACGGGCGTCTCTGGCTCTGGCAAGTCCTCCCTTGTCACGGACACGCTCGCTCCCGCCCTCACAAATGCGATTCATCGCTCCAAGCGTCCCGTCGGCCCATACAAGACGCTCACGGGCATCGAAAACATTGATAAGGTCATCGATATCGACCAGTCACCGATTGGCAGAACGCCTCGCTCAAACCCCGCGACCTATATCGGGCTGTGGGATGATCTGCGCGCCCTTTTTGCAAGCGTGCCAGAAAGCCGCGCACGTGGCTATAGCCCAGGTCGTTTCTCCTTCAATGTGCCAGGAGGACGCTGCGAGGCATGCAAGGGGGACGGTCAGATCAAAATAGAGATGAACTTCCTCCCTGACATCTACATGCCCTGCGAGGTCTGCCATGGCAGGCGATATAACCGTGAGACGCTGCAGATCCTCTACCATGGAAAATCAATAGCAGACGTACTTGACATGACCGTGACGGAGGCCTTGTCTTTTTTCTCAGCTATCCCACGGATCAAAAATAAGCTCAAGACACTGTATGACGTGGGACTTGGCTACATCCACCTCGGGCAGCCGGCCACGACGCTGTCAGGTGGGGAAGCCCAGCGTGTCAAGCTGGCTAAGGAACTCCATCGCCAGCAGACGGGCAAGACGTTCTATATCCTTGACGAACCGACGACAGGCCTGCATTTCGAAGATGTCAGACAGCTCATTGATGTGTTGGAGCGCTTGGTCGACGCGGGGAACACCGTGTTGGTAATAGAGCACAACCTTGATGTGATCAAAATGGCCGATCGCATCATTGACCTCGGTCCGGAAGGCGGGCAGGCGGGCGGCCGTGTTGTCGCCTATGGGACGCCGGAGCATATTGCGAATGTAAAGGGAAGCTATACCGGCCAATATCTCGCGCCGATCCTAAAAAGAGATCGAGCTCGCCTTGCGGCCGAGAAACGGAGTTGAGCGTCCGGAGGTCGTCTCGTGAGGATGAGTTGGGTCAGAGTCTGAAAGAGAAGGATCAGAAGCATGGCACGCAAGGAGAGGGTTCAAAAATCCAACGCTATGCGCGAGCTTGATCGTGCGGGCATCAGCTATGACGCAGTTGACCTTGGGAGCGAGGAAGACGTGTCCCGTGGCCTTGGTGAGAGAATGGCAACCCTCGCCGGAATGGATCTCGATGCGACCTTCAAGACGCTCGTTTGCGTTTCGCCGCAAGAGGACTATGTGGTCTGCTGCATTCCCGTCGCCCAAGAGCTTGACTTGAAGAAGGCAGCCCAGGCTGCCGGAGAGAAGTCGCTTGCCTTGATGCCTCTGCGGGACCTCGAGCTTGTCACGGGCTATGTACGCGGCGGTTGCTCGCCAATCGGCATGAAAAAGGCCTTTCCGACGCTGGTAGATGAAACGGCACAGCTTTTTGATCGCATGGCGATCTCGGGGGGCCGTCGTGGCCTGTCGCTCATCCTGAGTCCTGAAGACCTGCGTAGATTCTGCTCTGCTGCATATGCTGACATCATTCGCATTTGATGTTCCTTTTAAAGGATTGATCCGGTGAGATCAAGCTTGCCTTGGCAGCGTGTAGGGGCTTTGTCGGGTTTCTGCTTTATTACAGAGGTTCATGATGGGAGCGCCGGACACTTTAGTGTGCTAAAGTACTGAGCGTCCGATCGCCGCGGCAGCGGCTGATGCATGAGAGGGGAGACGCATGCCAACAGGCACTCCTTGGGGGTTTAGGGATATCCTCCCTAATGAGGCGCTCGATAGGGAGCGCATTGCAGCAAAGGCACGAGCTTGTTTTAGCCAACGGGGATATATGCCCGTAGAGACGCCGCTGCTGGAATATCGGAACGTGTTGGAGCAAGGCAGCCAGATTGACGACAGCCCCTTCCAGCTTTTTGACAATGATGGCGCATTGTTGGTGATGCGGCCGGATCTCACTTTGCCGATTGCCCGGCTTGTGAGCACCCGTATGTCCCACGCTAGCCTGCCTTTGCGCCTGCGCTATGAGGCGCCGGTTGTGCGTGAGGAGTCACAGCTGCGAGGACAGCCCCGCCAGTTCACCCAAATAGGAGTTGAGCTCATCGGCGAAAGCAGCTCTGCCTCTGAGCAGGAGACCGCAGGGCTGCTCGGTGAGGTGCTGGATGCGCTTGGCATCTCTGACTGGCGCATCGCGTGCGGCTCCGTCGTCCCACTCAACGCCCTGCTGTCCACCTGTGTGTCCGACTGTGTGCTCGCGCGGCGCGTTCGCGCATATATACATGCGTCCGACTTCGTGTCCCTGGACGCCTGTGTCTCACAGGCGCTGGGAAAAGAGCAGATCACGCCTGCGACAGCACGGGCGCTATGTGAGCTTCCGCGTCTTTCGGGTGGCATGGAGGTCGTATCGACTATCGATGGCCTTCTTGCCGCCGCAGGAGTGCCAGCGGAGGTACGTGGCACAAAGGAGCTGCATGATCTCACGGCTGGCCACAGGGAGCTCGTAGAGGATGGGCGCCTCGTCTTCGACTTTTCGATCATAAATTCGTTTGACTATTACACAGGAGCCATCTTTAAGGCCTATGCCGACGGAGTCTCAGCTCCCCTTGCCTCAGGCGGACGCTATGACGCAGTACTTGAGAAGCTTGGCATGCCTAATGTCTCTGCCTGTGGCTTTGCCTTATCGCTTGAACGTTTGCAGGAGGCATTGGGCAAGCCGGGCGTTTCGGGGGTCGTGGCCGACAAGGGCCGGGCGAGCGAGCGCCCGCTGCGCATCGCAATTCCAAAGGGAGCTCTTTTCGAGCCGACAGTGGATCTGCTGCAAAAAGCAGGACTTTCCACTGCGGGCCTGCGAGATCATGACCGCAAGCTCGTGATTCGCTCGGGCGAGGTTGAGTACATCATCGTGCGCGCGAGCGATGCGCCGAGCTTTGTTGCCTATGGTGGGGCGGATTGCGGCATCTGCGGCAACGATTCTCTAATCGAGGCCAACGCTGAGTTGCTTGAGCTCGTTGACTTGGATTACGGACGCTGCCATTTCGTGGTTGCTGAGCCGAGGAGCGCCAGGGGAAAGGCCGAAAGCGCCTATTCTTGGCGTGGGACGATGCGCGTCGCGACGAAGTATCCTCGCATCACGCAAGCCTATTTCGATCGCATAGGCAAGCAGGTCGACATCGTGAGCCTTCACGGCAACATTGAGCTTGGGCCCATAGTTGGCATGACCGACCGCATCGTTGACATTACGCAAACAGGCACGACGCTGCGCGAGAACGATCTTGTTGTCGTTGACGATGACGTACTTCAGTGCTCGGCACGCTTCTTTGCAGGACCGGCAGCATGGCGCTGTGACCCACGCGTGAGAGCCTTGGCAAAAAAGCTAAGCCTAGCCGTGCAGCAGCAAGGAGAAGAGGACCAGAGATGAGAACGATAACATTGACAGGGGCGGAGCGGCTGGAGCCATCTGACCTTGAGCGCTCAGGCGCGCTGCCTCGCAAGGTGATGGATGCGGCACAGTCCATTGTGGATGACGTTCGGATGCACGGAGACGCAGCAGTGCGCACATACTGCCAGCGTTTCGATGGAATTTGCCCTGGGAGCTTTCGTGTTCCTGACGCAGTAGTTTCTTCGGCAGGAAAGGAAGTCGATCCTGCCTTTCTCAAGGCGCTTGAGCGAGCATACGCACACATCCGTGACTTCCACGAGCGGCAAAAAGAGCAATCATGGTTCACTTCGCGCGACGACGGCACGACCGTCGGCGTGAAGGTCACCCCGGTGGCGAGCGTCGCCCTTTACGTCCCAGGCGGGCGCGCGCAGTACCCCTCCACCGTGTTGATGGACGCAATACCAGCCAAGGTTGCCGGCGTTCAGCGCGTCATTATGCTCACGCCTCCGCAAAGGGATGGCAGCATCTCGCCTTATACCTTAGCCGCCGCCTCGGTGGCAGGGGTCGACGAGGTCTATGCGGTGGGAGGCGCACAGGCTATTGCGGCGGCCGCCTATGGCACCGAGACGATTCCTCGCGTCGCGAAAGTCGTGGGCCCAGGCAATGCCTATGTCGCCGCTGCAAAGCGCTACGTATCGGGCGACGTGGGCATCGATATGGTTGCTGGGCCATCGGAGGTTTGCGTGCTGGCCGATGAGACAGCCGACCCTGTTGTCGTCGCCGCGGACTTGATGGCGCAAGCAGAGCATGACCCAATGGCCACCTGCTACCTGGTGACATGGGACTCGTCGTTGCCATCTCGCGTCTTTGCCGCAATGGAGCATCTGCTCGTACAGTCCCCGCGCGAGAAGATCACGCGTGAATCGCTTGATCATGGCCTCGTCGTGTGTACGGTGGCGCCTGAGGCTGCAATTGCTGCTGTCGATACAATTGCACCTGAGCACCTGGAGCTGCACTGCGCAGAGGCGTGGTCCATGCTCGCGCGCATTCATAACGCAGGTGCAATCTTCGTGGGTCCTTGGAGCTCAGAGCCACTGGGAGATTATGTGGCTGGCCCGAACCACACGCTGCCTACAGGTGGCACAGCCGCATTTTCCAACCCCCTTGGTGTCTATGACTTCCAGAAGCGCTCCTCGGTTATAGCCTACAGCCGCGAGGGCGTGCTAAACGATGCCCCGTCGGTCCAAGTCCTCGCGCAAGCCGAAGGTCTGTGGGCCCATGCCCTGTCCGCAGGGCTGCGCATTCCTCTTGCCCATGCCCAGAAGGACTGTTTCGAGAATGAGGAAGCAGCTTGCGAGAATGCCAATCATACGGCATGGCCCACGGTGCTCGACTCGCCGAAAGCCTCGATGAAACCCGAAAGGCTGTCATGAGCGCTGGTGTTCCAAAGAAGATCAAGCAATGGATGAGGCCGAGCGCAGCGGCGCTTGAGCCCTACGATCCTGCGTTTTCGCCAGTGGACATAAACCTCTCGGCGAATGAAAACTCCTTTGGCCTACCCCCAGAGCTGCAGTCCGCAGTGGCCGATGCCTTGAAGGCGACGCCGACCAATCGCTACCCGTCCCCCCTTGCGCCGGCTTTGCGCAAAGAGCTCTCCCTGGTCTATAACATTGCCCCAAAGCAGCTCATATGCGGCAATGGGGGAGATGAGCTGCTTTTTAATCTCTTTGTCGCCTTTGGGGGCCAGGGCCATGTTGTCCTACACTGCCCTCCTGACTTTTCGGTCTATGACCTCTATGCAGGCCTTTTAGAGTGCCCTGTGCAGGAAGTGCCGCGTGATCCCACAACGTTTAAAATTGATGAGGACAGCCTCGTTGAAGCCTCGCGCGCGGCGACCATCACTATCGTGACCTCTCCCAACAACCCAACAGGGAACCTCGTCTCGCATGGGCTCGTCAGTCGCCTGTGCAAAGAAACGTCGGGTCTCGTTGTAGTCGACGAGGCGTATGTAGAGTTCGCTCGTTCCGGAGCAAGCTGCGTCGATCTTCTCGGGCGCTATGACAACCTTGTCATCTTGCGGACGCTTTCAAAAGCCTATGCCTTGGCCGGTGTGCGCCTCGGCTATATCCTCGCTGATCCGGGTGTCGTCTCAGCGCTCGCGGCAGTGCGTCAGCCCTACTCTGTGAGCGTGCTGGATCAGAGTGCCGCGCTGGCGGTGCTGCGGCGTCGCTCAAACCTCTCAGACACTTTGGAGAAGATAAAGCAAGAGCGGAAGCGACTTTATGCCGGGCTGTGTGGGATGGCATCGTTGGGAGTTACGGTCTGGCCCAGTGACGCAAACTTTCTTCTTGTGAGGGTCCCTTCTGCCCATAAGCTGCGCTGTCGCTTACGAGACGAGTGCTCAATCCTCGTACGGGACTTCTCGTCTGCGGCAGGCTTGAAGGATTGCCTGCGCATTACCGTCGGCATGCCGCAAGAAAACGATAGCCTACTACGTAGTCTTACGCACCTATTGGAGGAGAGTTGCAATGAATAGGACAGCAAAGGTCGTCCGGAAGACCAACGAGACAGATGTGGAAGTCCAACTCAACCTTGATGGCACGGGAACTTGTGACATCTCGACGGGCATAGGGTTTTTTGATCATATGCTCAGCGCGTTTGGTCGCCATGCCTTGTTTGACCTCACGCTTAAGGCAAAGGGTGATACCTGGATAGACGATCATCACACTGTAGAGGATGTGGGGATAACCTTGGGGCGCGCGCTCGGGCAGGCTCTTGGGGATAAGGCAGGCATACGGCGCTTTGGGGACGCCTGCGTGCCTCTTGACGAGGCGTTGATACAAAGCGCCGTAGACATCTCCGGCCGTGGTCAGCTCTACTGGGACGTGCCAATTGGCCCTGATAAGGTCGGTACGTTTGACTGTGAACTTGCGCATGAGTTTTTTGCAGGATTTGCGCGTGATGCCGGGATGACCCTTCACCTGCGTGAGATCTCTGGGGTCAACGCCCATCATATTCTTGAAGCTTCGTTTAAATCTTGTGCGCGGGCACTCCGTAGTGCTGTAGAGTCAGACCCACGATGCAGTGGCATTCCTTCGACCAAAGGGGTACTGTGATGGCTTCACCGGAGATCGTTATAGTTGACTACCACAAAGGCAACCTGCTCTCCGTTGCCAGATCGCTGTCTGGCATCGGTGGCGGCGTCGAGATTAGCGATGACCCTGGAACCATCGCCTCTGCGGCAGGGATCATCTGTCCGGGAGTGGGGAGCTTCGAGGATGCAACCACCTATATGCGTACGTCAGGAGAAGCTGACGCTATCGTGAGGGCGATCCAATCTGGCATCCCCTTTCTGGGCATCTGCCTTGGCATGCAGATCCTGTTCGAGAGGGGGCATGAGCACTCTGGCTCACGCACATGGGGAGATGGCTGGATACCTGGCCTCGGTGTATTAAAGGGATCAGTCACCAAGCTGGAGAGCAAACGGCTGAAGGTGCCTCATGTCGGCTGGGATCAGGTCCATTTTACCGAGCAAGGTCGTATGTGTCCTTTGTTCGTTGATGTTGCGGAGGGTGCAAACGTATACTTCACGCACTCCTATGCACTTGCCGATGACGTTGACTCCCAGGTCGTGTGCAGCTATACGCACTATACGCGGAGCTTTCCGTCCTCCGTTTGGTCAGATAACGTATTTGGCGTGCAGTTTCATCCGGAGAAGTCCTCTGCGACGGGGCTCACGGTGATGTCCAACTTCTTACACATTGTGCGTGGATAGGATGCTCCGATGACGCTTCTTCCTGCGATTGACTTAGTGGCAGGACAGGTGGTTCGTCTCCAGCGTGGGGACCGGTCTCGCATGGACATCTATTCGACTGACCCTGTTGACGTAGCGGAGGGCTTTCGGCAGGCGGGTGCCAGGTGGATACATGTAGTCAACCTTTCAGCGGCGTTTGGCGAAGACGAGGATGCTTGTGCGAAGAACTTTGCAGCCATCAAGCGAATTTGTGCAATCGAGGGAGTCTCAGTCGATCTGGGAGGTGGCATTCACTCGCTGGACGATGTGAAGCGCATGGTCGATCTCGGAGCGGCACGCATCGCGATGGGAACGGTGCTTGTGCGCAACCCTGATCTGGCAGCTGAGGCCGTGGCAAGCTATGGCAGTGTCTTGGTTGCTGACGTCGCAGGGGACAAGGGAGAAGTGCGCATTTCAGGGTGGCGCGACGACGCTTCATTGACGGTTGACGAGCTCGTGGCCCGGCTTGTCGGCCTAGGATTTCAGCACCTTGTCTATACCGACATCGCGCGCGACGGGATGCAAACGGGAATAGATCCTGCTACATACAAGCATATAGCCGCGGTGGCAGGCTTTCCTGTCATAGCCTCAGGGGGCATTGCCACCCTACAAGACATACGCGCGCTAGCCACACTTGGGCCACATGTGATCGAGGGGGTCATCGTCGGACGGGCGCTGTATGAGCATGCCTTTACGCTTCAGGATGCTCTCTTCGCGGTCGGCAGCGCCCGCTAGAAGTCAAGTCGGACGGGAATTCCTTGGCTTGCCATATATTCCTTGACCTGCCGTATTGAGAATGTGCCATAGTGGAAAACGCTTGCAGCAAGCACGGCGTCTGCCTCGCCCTCAATAATGCCCTCCGCGAAATGCTCGAGTTTTCCGACGCCTCCGGACGCGATAACCGGTATGTCGACAGCCCGTGAGACCGCGCGTGTGAGGGCGATGTCGAAGCCGTCCTGCGTGCCGTCGCGATCCATGCTCGTGAGGAGAATCTCTCCTGCGCCGCGCCGTGCGGCCTCCTCTGCCCAGCCGACAGCATCAATGCCGGTGGGCGTGCGTCCGCCGGCGGTATAGACCTCCCACTTGTCCTGCTTGCCTATCTGCCGTGCGTCGATTGCGCAGATGACCGCCTGGCTTCCAAAAGCATCGGCTGCGGCAGTGATCAGAGAGGGGTCTTTGACAGCAGCAGAATTGACTGAAACCTTGTCTGCACCTGCAGCGACCATATCCCTCATGTCTTTGACGCTGTGAAACCCACCGCCTACGGTATAGGGCACGCTGAGTTTCGAGGCGGCATGAGAGGCAAGCTTGATGGTCGTCTTGCGCTTTTCTGAGGTTGCAGTGATGTCAAGAAAGACGATCTCGTCTGCACCCTCACGGTCATAGATCGTAGCGAGCTCAACGGGATCGCCTGCATCTTTAAGCTCGACAAAGTTGACGCCCTTTACGACGCGCCCGTCTTTGACGTCCAAGCAGGGTATGACGCGTTTGGTGAGCATGATGCCCCTTTCAAGCGACTGCATAGATAGAGTCGAAATGTTTCTAGCATAAACGTTAGAGGCATTTGCTGAGATGAAATTGACTATAGTTATTTATGATGAAACGATGGTGTGGCTCGTCGTTGTCGACCCTTTATGTAGGTCCTTTCTTTTTGCCCAAAATGGGCAATAGTTGCTTGCATTAATGGAAGCGCCTTGCTAGGATTCACGTCAACACCGAGATTTTGGAATGGGGGGACCGGGTATGAAGAAGCATCACCTGTACAACAGGCTGATCTGTTTGGGTTTGTTCATGAAGAAGCCCGGGCTCATCTCGGCATAAGGTAACCTCGACTTTATTGGTCGCTCAAGGGTTCCTTAGCTCCGAGTCCGGGCGTAAATGTTCCGCGCAAGGGGAGTTTTTTACCTCTTTATATTGTGCGCTGTCTATTTTACCTGAATGAAGGAGCATATCATGGCTTTTGAACTCAATCCTGATTTTAAAAATGATGTAGAGAAGCACTTCAATACGCTACAGGTCCATGCTGGTCTCGCCCCCGATCCTGTGACAGGAGCCTCCTCTTTGCCCATCTACCAGTCAGCGGCCTTCCAGTTTGACGATGCGGCTGACGGAGCTGCGAAGTTCGCTTTGAAGAAGCCGGGCAACGTCTATGGTCGACTCACCAATACCACAACTGACTCGGTAGCTGCCCGCATTGCGGCAATTGAGCATGGCACCGGCGCCGTTGCCGTGGCTTCAGGACATGCGGCTGAGATCTTGTCATTCACGAACATCGCGAAGCAAGGTGATGAGATTGTCTCTTCTGACTCCTTGTATGGCGGCACGTGGAACATTTTGCTTCATACGCTTGACAACTTTGGCATAAAGACGCATTTCGTCGAGAATAACGACATTGACGCCTTTGTGGCCAATACCAATGAGCACACGAAGTTCTGGTACGTCGAGACCATTGGCAACCCTCTCGTTGATGTAGCAGACGTTCCTGCTCTTGTTGAAGCAGCAAACTCTGTTGGTGTCCCTGTGATTGTGGATAACACTTTTGCGACACCTTACCTTTATCGTCCAGCTGAGGATGGGGCTGCAGTTGTGGTTGAGTCCCTTACAAAGTGGATTGGTGGCCACGGAACTACGATAGCCGGTGCTGTTGTCGATACCGGTAAGTTCAATTGGAAAGCCTATCCTGGCAAGTTCCCACAGCTTACTGAGCCCGATCCTGACTATCACGGACTCGTGTTTGCCGATGCGGCTCCTGCTGCTCCTTTTGCTACGCGTGTTCTTGCCCAGCAGCTGCGTGACTTTGGCCCAACCTTAGCTCCACTGGCGGCCCAGCAGATCGGCCTTGGCATCGAGGACTTGTCGCTACGTGTCCAGCGCCACAGCGACAATGCTCTTGCAGTTGCCAAGTGGCTCAAGGACAACCCTAAGGTCAGCTGGGTACGTTACTCTGGTCTTGAGGATGACCCAAGCCATGAGATCGCCAAGAAGATATTGCGCCATGGATTCGGTGGCGTAGTGGTCTTTGGTGTGAAGGGCGGTCGCGAAGCTGGCCTTAACGTCGTCAATAACGTGAAGCTCTTCACGCACCTCGCGAATGTCGGAGACGCCAAGTCCCTCATCATCCACCCTGCCTCGACCACGCATTCTCAGCTTTCGGCTGAGCAGCTCAAGGCGGCCCACCTTTCCGAGGACCTCGTCCGTCTTTCCGTGGGCATCGAAGACATCGATGACATTATCGCTGATCTTGATCAGGCAATCGCGAAGGCTTAGCTTGACGCGTATAGTTGCAAAAGCCCAGCTCTTTTTGAGCTGGGCTTTTATTTGAGTTTGTTGCTTCTCAAATGGTGCGCTAAGAGCTAGCTTAAGATGGAGCCGAGAGAAAGTGACGCCCATGGCGCATACATATGCTGGAGAAGAGGTCCAATTGGCCTCGATGAAAGACATACGTCTCAAATATGACAAGCAAGGGTTGATCCCCTGCGTTGTGCAACAGGCTGGCACAGGGGAAGTATTGATGGTCGCATGGATGAACGAGGAGTCCTTGCGGCTTACGCTAAAGACTAAAACGACATGGTTTTGGTCGCGCAGCCGCCAAGAGCTCTGGAATAAGGGTGCTACCAGCGGTAACATTCAGCATGTCGTCCGTCTACTGGTTGACTGTGATGCAGACACCCTGTTGGCAGAAGTCGACTCACCAGGGCCTGCCTGCCATACCGGTCACAGGAGCTGCTTTTTTAGACAGATGCAGGAGGTCTAGACATGGGGGAGCGTACCGCAAACGTCAAGAACGGAGACATTGGCGAGACTCTTACGAAGCTCGCCTCGACGATACACGGTCGTCGCGAGGCTGATCCCACGGCAAGCTATACCAAGCACTTGCTTGACGGCAATCCCGACGAACTTCTGAAAAAGCTTGCCGAGGAGTCCAGCGAAGTGATCATGGCGTGCAAAGACGACGATCATGATCATATCCGCTATGAGGCAGGAGATCTTGTCTACCATCTGCTGGTCACGTTGGAGCGTTATAACGTAAGCCTGCCTGAGCTTGCCGGCGAGCTGAATGCACGTATGAAATAGGACGGCTTGCGCTTCTCCTTGGCAGCCTGGCAGATATTTGGAAGCCTCAGCTGTCAAGCTTGCTCGCTCGGCCTATTTGCTAAGCCTAGAGCGGGTGTCTGGGCGGATGTACTCGAAAATGGCTGGCGCGCCTTCTCGCTCTGACTCTGCGAGGTCATTATCTGAGCGTACAGTCCACGTGATCAGATGCCCTCGCAGCACCCGGCGGCACAGCCATACAAAAAGATTGTGGCGATCAGAGTACTTGTAGGCGACGAAGTCAGGTCGACTCAAGACATTGGCAAAAAGCGATGAGAGAATCCAGCGCATAGGTATGCCATATTTCTCGGTACCTCGGTCAGCAAGATAATCTTCTGAGAGTTGGCCGCGGAATACGTCCGGTCTGTTGTGTCGTAGCCACGAAAGCACGCGTGGGTCGAAGCTCTCTATGCAGTAGGACACGTCAGCATGGTCCAAGGCGAGCATGGTCATACGGGTGAGATCGACATAGTTGCTCATCGTTGACTTGATCTCAATGATGAGCGGTGGGCGGCGAGCGCCTGTCTTGGGAGCCGTCTCAAACAGGCTCAGGACCTGCTCAAGCGTAGGTATTCTCTCGTCAGTTCCAAGCAGATGATATTCGCATAGCTCCTCATGGGTGAGCTGCTCGACAAAGCCAGCGCGCCCGCAGAGGCGCTCGAGGTCAGAATCGTGCACAACGACGAGGACATTGTCCTTGGTGAGTCTCACGTCCAGCTCAACGCCGTAGCCCGCCTCTGCTGCAGCACGAAAGGCAGGCAAGGAGTTTTCTGGGACGATGGGACGAGTTGCGTGTTTGACGTCTTCTGCCCATAGCGGCGTGGCCACTGGGGCATCGGAGCGCTTTTTGATCTTGTCAGCGAATTGCACGACTTTGTCTGGCATGGTTAGCAGGTCAGTGTCATTTTTCCAAGGGTCGCCAGCGGTCCCTTTGGGATAGGCTTGTGCCGAGGGCGGCTCCTCGAATAGTCCGCGATGGGCATAGCGATGCTTTTCTATCTGCTTCCACTGAGCGGTGGTGCGCCAATCGCGCCTGCGCGGCGCGACAAGAAAAGCGGTGACGCCTATGATGCCGGCTGCCACCGTGGCAGCCTTTGCCAGCGCAAGCTTGCCATCACTTGTGAGATAGGTCTTCTTGTGATGCGTGACAATGTCGGCACCTCGACTCGCTACCATGGGTATCCCTTCTCTTTCCTGTGCTCATTCATAGCATCTTAGTGCCTTTTGCCCTCACATGGCGTGGTCGGCATAAAATATGGCCCATTCGTCAAGACGGAAAGGCCCACATGGAACAAGAACAAGACAATCAGCAGCAAACGCAAGTATCCGTCGGTCGCTCTGCCGCAATGATGAGCGTGCTGGTAATCCTCAGCCGCATTACTGGTTTCTTCCGTACATGGGCGCAGGCCTATGCGCTGGGCACCACCTTGCTGGCCAGCTGCTATACCGTGGCGAACAACCTGCCGAACCAGCTTTATGAGCTTGTCATCGGCGGCATGATCATGACGGCCTTTTTGCCAGTGTACCTTTCGGTTAAGCAAAAGAGCGGGCAGAAAGGGGCAAACGAGTACGTCTCCAACCTCCTCTCGATCGTATGCGTCCTCATGAGCGCGCTCACTGTGCTTTGCATAGTGTTCGCCGCGCAGCTCGTCTTCATCCAATCCGCAGGCACTGACCAGACGCAGATGAGCAATGCAGTCATCTTGTTGCGCTTTTTTGCGGTCGAGATACTGTTTTACTTTCTTTCATCGATCGCCTCGGGCATTCTGAATGCAGAAAGGGATTACCTATGGAGTACTGCCGCGCCGATCTTCAATAACTTTATTACGATCACGTCCTTTCTTCTCTTTGCCGCCTTTGAGAAGTCTGATGCCCCGCTGGCGTTTCTTCTTCTTGCCCTAGGAAATCCACTTGGCGTGCTTGTTCAGGTATTGATGCAGTTGCCGAGCCTAGGCCGGCATGGAGTGAAGATCAGCTGGAAGATCAACTTTCACGATCCCGCGCTGAAGGAGACCCTGCGCATAGGCTTGCCGACCTTGGTCGTCACAATTTGCTCATTTGTCACCGTGTCAGTCATGAACAGCTATGCCCTGGTTGCAATACCTGACCAGGGCAGTTCGATTCAGTACTATGCGCGCCTGTGGTACACCTTGCCCTACGCTGTCTTGTCAGTGCCAATCACGACCGCAATGTTTACTGAGCTATCTGACATGTTTGCCAAACATGATATGGCAGGCTATGTGCATGGCTTCACGAACGGTGCCTGTCAGATCCTATTCACGTTGATACCGTTCATGCTGTACCTGATTGTGTTCGCCCGCCCTTTGATGGAGCTGCTGCGCCTTGGCCGCTTTGATGAGCAGAGCGCAGAGCTGACGGCATATTACTTGCGCTTTTTGGCGTTGGCCCTGCCATGGTATGGTTTATCGACGTTTTTCCAAAAGGTGTTTTCTTCGATGCGTCATATGATGGTCTTCACAGCTGCCAACGTCGTGGCCTCAGTTATACAGGTCGTCTATACCATGGTGTTCACAGGAACGCAAGGAATTGCCGCAGTCGCATTGGGAAGCGTTCTCTTTTTCCTTGTTGTCGACGGCGTTTCGTTTGCCTTGCTGAAGCGGATTTTGAAGCATATTGGCCTGAGGGCAATTGGTGCGGCCTGTTTGAGGGGGCTTTTGTTAGGCTGCGTCGGTGCCGGAGCAGGTGGCGCACTGATATGGGTCTTTGAGAGGCTCTTTGGCAGCCTTGGGGGCTCGATACTGCAGACGATCGCTTGTGTGCTGATAGCCGGCATCGCATCGGTGGCCTCGACGTATGGGCTGGCGATTGCCCTGCGCGTGCCTGAGTCTGCCTTCATGCGGCGCTTGCTTGGCAGGCTTGTGCGTCATGTGGACTAATGGATGGGCCCCTTCTTAGTGCGATCCCAGAAGGATGATCCCATGGCTTCGTAGCAAGAGCCTGCCTGTGCTGACAATGTCGAGACAATACTTATAATGTGGTGGCTGGCTCCCAAGGGGGAGCTGCCTTTTGACGTGCTAACAGTCCTTAGTAGCGCACTGACGAACGGAGTTGCAAATACATGCAGGTAAGGGATCTTTCTGCTCAAGAATACCAAGCTCTTTTGATACGAATGAATGCTAACCCCCCCATCGAGCAGCTTCCGGTTTGGCAGGAGTACGAAGCTACGATTCCTGACCGAACATTCTGGGGCTATTGCGCGATTGAGGCGTCCTCTGTGGAGGCTGTCTGTGCCTTCATGGACTATAAGACGCATGGCTATCATTTTCTCCGTGCTCACCATGCCCCTGTTTGGGCTCAAAAGCCCAGTGCTTCTGAGGAGCAAGCTGCCCTTGAGTCGTTGAGGACGTATGCAAGGAAAAAGGACAAGCGGCTGGCCTTCATAAGGCTTTGCGTTCTTCATGAACTTCCGTTGTGTCGACCAGTGCTATCAAGTGTGCCGTATGACGCTACGGTGATCGTTGACTTGAGGGGCGGAGACGAACAAATACTTGCGCGCATGAAGCCACGGGGACGCCGTGATGTTCGCAAAGCCCTAAGGGAGTGCAACTGCACCTTTGCGGATGAGACAGAGCAGGCTGCAGCGTGTTTTGATGAGTACTATTATGTCATGAGACAAACTGCTGAGCGCGACGGCTTCTCCCCAGCCCCGGAGTCGAACTATACCGAGATGATGCGCTGCTTGGGACCAGATAGCTGTCGTCTGTATGTCGCGCGTAGCAAGGAGGACCACTCTGTGGTCTGCTGGGAAATGGATACCATCTCTGGCACGAGAGCCGTGCGCTACTATGCAGCTACCCTCAGCGGCAAGGCTCGCAATCATGTCGCGGATGCGCTCGTGTACTATGCCCTTTGCGAGTTGGGACGTCGAGGATGCTTGGATATGGACCTCATGGCCATAGGATCTGACTTCTCTCCGAGCTTAAAGGGGCTTAATGAATTCAAATGCAAGTTTGCCAAGGAGGCCGCCTCTGTTGCCCCAGATCGTGACCTCCCGTTGAGGCCTCTGCTTTATGATGCTTTGGAGAAGGTCAAAAGCCTCAAGGGTGCGGCGCGCACCGCCCCTGGTGCAGAGTGACTGACCATTGGGGCTCAATGTGTGAGTAAGCTTTCAGGATTGTCCATTTGGTTTAAAAGAAATAGGCTGCAAGCACATATAGTGTTAAATTAGATGCCGGATGTGTCTAAACGAAATTGTGAAGGGTGATGTATGAAGACAGCCCACGTTTTGAGACATGTAAGTAGGCTAGCTTCAGCTGCTTTGGCAGCTTCTTTGTTTGTCACAGGAGTCTTTCCCATGCCAGCCATTGCATTGACCTCAGATGAGCTCCAGGCTGAGGTTGATGACGCACAGGCGAAAATTGATGATTTGAACAGCGAGGCAGAGCAGACTGGCTATGAGCTTATAGATGCACAGGCCAGCCTCCAGGATACGCAAGACTCCATCGCGAGCGTACAGTCGGAGATCGCTTCAAAGCAATCTGAGCTTGATCAAGCGCAAAGCGAGCTGTCACAAGTTGTCGCAAGCTCTTATAAGACCGGGGACGTCAACTTACTTTCTGTGCTGATGAACTCAAAGAGCTTCGATGAGTTTGTCTCGCTCATCCACTATGCAGATAAGGTCTCTGAGTACCAACAGGGCGTTGTGTCTGAGGTAAAGACTTTGAAGAGTCAGCTTGAGGACGAGCAAGCCCAGCTTGAGTCTCAACAGCAGCAGGAGCAGGAAGAGGTACAAGCCCTTTCGGATAAGAAGCAGGCATCAGAGGCAGCAATTCAGGCAGCCGAGGACTACAAAGACCAGCTGTCTGAGGAAGTGAAGGAAAAGATCGCAGAAGAAGAGGAAGCGGCGCGCCAGCAAGCCCTCGCCCAGTCCCAGCAAACAGAGACCACATTGCAGGCATCCTCTTCCACGGCGGCTACGTCATCTGACTCTGGCGGGTCTTCAGCTGAAGCAACATCTGAGACAGGCTCAGAGGGAAGTGCAGACTACAGCGCTGATGAGGGGTCATCGGGCTCGAATACAACGAGCTCAGCTCGAAGTGCCACGTCAAGTGCTTCAGAGATGGTTGCAAGGGCCATGGAGGCTCGTGGATCGCATTACACCTATAGTGGCTATATATGGACGGGAAGCACCTCGACCTCATATTTTACCTGCTCTGGTCTTGTTGACTTTGCCCTAGGGCGCTCATCGCACTCCGATAGCCCGGAGAGCCTTTATGCCCAAGTGGGCCCAAGCATGGTCTACAGCATCAGCGAGCTGAACTATGGGGATTTGGTCTTCTTTAACTGGGCGGGACGCTCTCCAGGCCATGTGGGCATCTACCTGGGCAATGGTGAAATGATAGACGCCGATGGAAGCTCTGTCGTGGTCCGCGGTGTTACGACGAGCAGCTTCATCGGCGGAGGTCCCATCATCTAGAGGAGTTTTGGTCTTGCAGGCACTCCTCATGTATAGGGGCTAGCTCAGAAGCCATTTTGTGACAGCAGGAGCTCGCTTTCGGATCAGGCTACATAACCTAATGTCACCATGGCAGGCTGCATGGAGGAGATCTATGTCGATGCAAGTGCAGGAGATTAATGACAAGGATAGATGGTCCAGGCTCATAGAAGCACATGGTTGCCACCCGCTTCAGGCTTGGCAGTGGGGAGAGCTCAAGAGCTCAACGGGGTCGTGGACAGCAAGCCGCCTTGTTTGTGTAGAAGATGATGATGTCGTTGGCATTGCGCAAGTGCTTACGAGGAAGATTCCTTTTCCTTTTCGCTTCATCTGCTATATTCCACGAGGCCCTTGGTCAAAAGACGAGAGTCGCTTCGGAGAAGTTGCTGATGCCTGTGCCACGTGGTGTGAAAGCACCTTTCACCCAGTTTCACTGAAGATCGAGCCAGCTTTGACAGATGCGGACCTATCCGCAAACTGGAGTCATGGCCAGCGCGTTCTGCTTGGGCTTACCGCCGTGCTCAACCTTCAGCAAGACGAGGAGGCCATATTCTCTCAGCTGCCGTCGAAGAAGGCGCGCCAGTACATTCGCAAGGCCAAAAGAGATGGCGTCACCGTCAGAGAGGCTGCTGCGTCTGACCTCGAAGGACTTTTGCATGTCTATCATAAAACTGCTGAGCACGACAACTTTGCCATCCATGCCGATGAGTTCTATGCCAAAGCCTTTGAAACCCTTTGCGGCCTGCAACAGCTTTTCGTCGCCGAGAAGGACGGGGAACTGCTTGCTTTCCTGTGGAATGTCACGACGAGCGGAGCTGCATTTGAGCTGTGGGGTGGCGTGAGCGACAAGGGCAAGCAGCTGCGTGCTAACTATCTGCTCAAATGGGAGGCCATCAAGCAGGCGAAGCGCCGCGGCGCAGCCTTGTATGACCTCAATGGACTTTTAAATGATGGCATCAGCGAATTCAAGCGTCGCTTCTCTCGCGAACAAGTTCGATGGACAGGGACGTGGGAGCGGCCGCTCAGTCCACTCTACGGCGCCTGGAATGCCGGATTGAAGCTTTACCAGCGCCAGCTTAAGAGTTTCAGCGACGAAGAGGTCGATGGGCAGCAAGGCACAGACGCCTTTGTAAAAGAGCAGCCTGAGGAGGCACAGAGCAGAATCGTAGTCAATGAGGGGCACCTTAGGGAGGTGCTGGCAAGGCGCACAGGCACATGCGCACACGACTGGTATCTTGTCTTCAAAGCTCGCTACGCAATGGAGTTGGTGTTTGAGACGTTGCGCGAGCTTCGCGGAGATGGTGCAGTCGCAACACAGCTCTTCACCTGTGTTACTGCTATCGACCCCATACTAAAGGCTGGTCTTGTGCCCAAGTACCTCGACATCAATCCAAGTAATTTAATGATTGATCAAAGGGCCCTTGAGGCAGCTGAGAGCGTGTATGCCATTGTGATGCAGCACAGCTTTGGCATCATTGACAACAGTGCAAGTCGTCGCTTGGCAGAATGCGCCCACGAAAAAGAAGCACTTCTTGTTGAGGATTGTGCCCATTGTGTATGCCGCTTTGCCCGTGATGAAGAAGGAAAGCCCCTTGCTGACGTCTCGATCCATTCTTTTGGGGTTCAGAAAATACTTCCGACGAATTTTGGCGGCGCAATTTGGATAAATCCATCGCTTCGCAAGGGTGAAGGCATACCTACAGAGTTTTCCCTCAGACTTCGCAGAAAGCTTGAGGCTCTCCCGAACCTTGATTCAAAGCTTGACGTCGCGGCGAGAAGCTATCTCAACCAAAACCGTATTTTAAACCGTCTGCCAGAAAGCTCTTCGACAAGTATGCGCAGGCGTTGGGTTGAGAAGGGTAAAATTGAGCTTCCTGTCTCTCAAGCCGAGCAAAGCGGGGACCTTCCCTTGCGTGCCCAACGTCCAAGCGCATGGGTAAACGACAAAGCGATAGCTGCCCTCAATGACATAGATGCAAATGAGCAGGCACGCGTTGCGTCGGTTAGCTGCTACGACGCTTTCTTTTCACAGAATCACCAATTTGCGGTTCCTGAGGGCGCGCGTGCGATGCCTCCCCAGCCTTTGATGCGCTATCCAATCTTGGCAAAAAGTACAGCTGAGGCAGACAAACGTATCTCTGAACTTCGACAGCGCGGCGTCTATGCCGAAAAGTGGGGGAGGCCCTTGCTGTACCCAGGCATCATAAACCGCGCTCCCTATAAATTGCCGGCATGCCTTGAGGAAGAAGCTCCAGCGTCGCTTGACATATCAAAACGTATTATTTGTTTGCCCACCGAGCTCACTGGGCAGCAGATGTCTGCCGTGTTTGAGCTTTTGCGCAGCCATTCTACTGAGACCGAGGAGGTATATTGCCCGATTACAGATGAGAAAGAAATTCCAGGCCGTTTGGTCCCGGTCATTCTCGGGGGCGATATCCTCGCCTATTCATATGTGCGCTGCTTCTACAGTGCCTATGGCATACGCCCGATTGTGCTGTCTGCAATTGACCACAAAATAACCTCATCCAGCAAGCTATGTGACTATCGAGTCGTCCAGAATTTCTTGAATGAGGATGAATTGCTGCGCTACATCTGTGATCTTGGGCGTCAATTGGTTGCGAGAGGCAAAGTGGGGCTTTTGCTGGGGAGCTCCGATTGGCAGGCCCGCCTGCTTTCTAAAAACAAGGGACTCCTCTCGCGATGGTATAAGGTACCCTACATCGACTTTAACCTCCTTGATCGTATCACCCAAAAAGAGGAGTTCTACTCGATCTGCGACGAGCTCGGCATAGCCCATCCCAAGACCTGGCTTGTTGACTGCTCTAGCGACGCTCAAGAGGAGCCGCTTGCCTTCTCACAGCTTACTTACCCGCTGATAGCAAAGCCTTCGAATTCAGCCGCCTATGATTTGATCGACTTTGAGGGACGCCAAAAAATTTACAAGATCGATTCTGAGGCAAGGCTGCGGCAGGTCATCAAGATGCTGCGGCAATCAGCCTATGGCCACAAATTGGTTGTCCAGGATTACATCCCTGGCTCCGATCAGGGGATTCGTTCTCTTACTGCCTATTGTGACACAGAGGGCCGCATATGCGTCGTAAGCGGAGGGCGTGTCATTTTGCAGGATCATGACCCACAGGCGATCGGCAACCCTGTCGTCATACAGTCAGAGCGCATCGAGCAGATAATACGAGACGCCGAAAAGTTTCTCGTCCATGTTTCCTATCACGGTTTTGCCAATTTCGACATTAAGTTTGATCCAAGAGATGGCCACTACAAATTCTTTGAGATAAACACACGGCCCGGGCGCAACACCTACTATATGAGCCTCGGCGGGGTGAACTTTGTCGAGCCGCTGGTTAACGACTGCGTCTTAGGAAGGCGTCTTGAGCGGAAGGAGGCGTACCAACCATTTGTGTACAGCCTCGTCCCCTCCGCAGTTGTTCGTGACCATGTCGATGATAGCGCGCTGCGCCAGCAGCTGTTGGGGCAATATGCGTCGGGGCTTGCGCGCTCTCCCTTAGACAACCCAGATGACGGGCTGCTGCATGCATGCTGGGCACATGCATATAAGCTGCGCCAAATTCAGAAGTTCAACAAATTTATGGGGCAGGGGCGCTGAAGAGGCTCCCATGAGCATCTCTTGAGAGCCTTGATCTTGGGACCGTTAGAAAATCATGAGGGATTCGGACCGCAAAAGACACAGAACAGTCACGCTTGCCGAGCAGGTGGAGCAGGTTCCTACCGACCCCGGATGCTATCTCTGGAAAGATGGGGACGGCAAGGTCATCTATGTAGGCAAGGCCAAGAACTTGCGCGCGCGCATGCGGCAGTACACAACCCTGCAAGACGAGCGTGCCAAGATCCCCCTTATGATGCAGGTCGTGCGTTCGTTTGACTATATCGTTGTCGGCAGCGAGCATGAGGCGCTCGTGCTCGAGCGCAACCTCATCAACCAATATCACCCATACTTCAACGTTGACTTCAAAGATGACAAGAGCTACCCGTACATTGCAATTACCGAGTCTGATGTCTTTCCGGCCATCAAATACACACGAGAGCGTCATAGGAAGGGGACACGTTACTTCGGGCCCTACACAGACGCGCACGCCGCGCGCGATACGATCGACACGCTGCGTAAGGTCATACCAACGTGCATAGCGACATGCGCAGAGTGGAAACGCTGCCGGCGCTGGCTTGCCTCGCATCCTGAAGAGGCGGGTGTCGCCAATCTCGCCTTCGCCGAGCATGGGCGTCCCTGCTTTGACTATCACGTCGGCCGCGGGCCAGGCGTTTGCTGCGGCGCAATCGACACGGTGTCTTACGCTCGTCATATAAGCGACGTGGAACGCTTCTTGGAAGGTAAGCGCAGTGATGTCGTCAACGAGCTGAACGTTCAGATGGGGGAGGCCGCCTCAGCCCTTGACTTCGAGAAGGCCGAGCGCATCAAGCATCGCCTTGAGACGATAAATGCCCTTGACGACCGTCAGGAGGTGCTTTTTGCGCCTGACGTCTCCATGGATGCAGTAGGCTTCTTTCGCGAGGAGACAATATCTGCCGCCTGCGTGTTCGTGGTGCGGGAGGGTCGTACGATCAGAAGCGTCGATTTCATACTTAACAAGGGTGCCGACGTGCCCGAGCTCGAGCTTGTTGAAGGTTTTGTCAAGCGCTATTACGACGAGACAGCTGACATTCCCGCTGAGGTCGATCTCGCCTTTGATCTTCCGGATGCTGAGGTCATCGAGCAATGGCTCTCTGACAAACGTGCGCATGTCTGCCATCTGCACAGGCCTGTGCGAGGGGAGCGAGCCCATCTGCTTGAGATGGCTGCTGACAATGCTCACCATGCGTTGCTGCGCTATATGGTCCGCACCGGATATGCCGACAAAAGGACTAATGAGGCATTGTTGCAGCTAGAAAGCGCGCTAGCGCTTGATGGGCCTCCGATGAGGATCGAATGCTTTGACGTTTCGACTTTGCATGGTGCCTTCACGGTGGCGTCGATGGTCGTCTTTAGCAATGGGAGGCCGGATAAGGCTGCGTACCGTCGTTTCAAGATACGCGCGCCGCTTGACGAGGCAAATGACTTCGCCTCGATGTCTGAGGTGTTGGCGCGTCGCTTCTCTCCTGAGCGCATGTCCGATAAAAAGTTTGGCTCTCGCCCAGATCTGCTCGTTGTTGATGGCGGCAAGCCGCAGCTGAGTGCTGCGATGGATCAGCTGCATGCTCTTGGGCTTTCGATCCCCGTATGTGGCCTAGCAAAATCTGACGAGGAGGTGTTCGTCCCGTGGGATGAGACGCCTGTTGTCCTTCCGTCAGGGTCTCCTTCGTTGTACCTCATCAAGCAGGTCCGTGACGAGTCGCATCGCTTCGCCATCACGTTTCACCGCGAGCTGCGCACCAAGGCACAGTCCGTCTCGATCCTCGATGAGGTCTATGGTGTAGGGCCCAAGCGCAGGCGCGATCTCATGCGGCACTTTGGCTCGTTCAAGCGCCTGCGCAAGGCCTCTGTTGATGAGATTGCTTCGGTCAAGGGGATATCAACACAGGTAGCACACAACATATGGGATGCGATGCAAGTCCTGAACGATCGGCAGGAAAAGGCGTTGTCGTCGGAGGCGCCGGAGACGTCTGCCTCCGATTAAGTAAAAAGCACTTTAAAACTGCTCTCCTCGGCAACGAGGGGCATCTCTTTTTTCTCGTCTATCGTGTAGGAGATGCGGAAGCGCGCATATTGTTTGTTGAATAAGGTGAAGAAGCATCCGATCTGCTCGTTGCTGCCTTGGAGCTCCATCGTCACAGAGCCATCCCATTCGTTGCGCACCCAACCAGTGAGCCCTAACTTCTCAGCACAGGTTTTGGCATTCCAACGAAAGCCGACGCCCTGCACCTCTCCTCGGAAAATCATATGGAGGCGGCGTAGATTGCCAGGATGTTCCGCCTCGCTTGGCATCTTCGCCGGCTCAGAGCCGCCAGGGCTGCCTTGCGGCCTGTCTGCTGACAAGCGCCCCTTGAACCAGTCGAACATTGTGCCTCCGTCTCTGTGCCTCTTGCGCAAATGAGTCATGTGCACCTCATGATGTTTACAATAGTAGTAACTATGGAACTTAAGTACACGTTCGATGCGGAGGACGCATGGCTTCCAAATGTAATCTCATAGTCGACTCTTGTTGTGACTTCACTGCGGCACAAGTTGAGAAGGCTGGGCTTGTCTGTCTCCCATTCACCTACACAGAGGCGAATAAGCCAGACGGAGGCTTCCATGGCGAAGACGATCTCTTTCAAAGCCGCGGGGTTCATGAGTTTTACGAGGCAATTCAGAAAGGCGCAGCCCCATTGACGTCGCAACCCAGTCAGGCTGTATATGAAAAAGCATTTCGTGATGCGCTCGACTCGGGCATTCCGACGGTTTGCCTTTGCCTCTCAACGGGCATTTCTGGCGCTTATAATGGCGCCTGCATTGCATTAGACCGCCTCAAGGAAGAGACGGGGGATAGAGACCTCCCGATTTATGTGGTTGACAGCCTGCAAGGATCTACGACGCTTAACTTGCTGCTTCATGAGACGATACATCAAAGGGACAAGGGTCTTACGGCTCCTGAGCTCGTGGCGTGGATCAAGGACGCGCGCTATAAGACGCACACGATCTTCCAAGTCGACAACCTCGACACGCTTCACCATGGGGGACGCGTGCCGAAAAGCGTAGCTGTGGTTGCAGGGCTTCTGGATGCAAAGCCGCTGCTCACCTGGAAGATCGATGGCTCGCTTACATTTCTCGGCGTCGCTCGAGGCAAAAAGAAAGCATTGCGCCGCATGCAATCCTACTATGTGGACAATCACAGAGACAGCGTGCATGGCCATGTCGTTGCCATTGGTGATGCGGACTGCCCCGAGATCGCCGACGAGCTCGCTGACCGTCTCCGTAAGATCGATCCAGACCTTCAGGTGTTTCGCTCGACGATCGGCCCTACGATTGGCTGCCATGTGGGACCGGGAATGTTTTCTTGCTGCTTCTGGGGCGAAGACCGTCGCACGGATCGCTACAGCAGGGTTGGCAGCGAGAAAGTGCGGGGCATTCGTCAGCAGTAGAGGCATGGAGACTGTATAAGAGAGGCCCAAGGAGGTTTTCATGAACATCACCAGGAGAGGCTTTCTCGGCCTGGGCATGGCTGTATGCACAGCGGGTCTTTCAGCTTGTGCAAACTTTGGCACGCGATCGTCGAATGGCTCGACTGGCAGTGATACAAGCGGCAGCACCGCTGTCCAGCAGTCAGACGTTGACCTCAATGAGTTCTCAGATCTCGCAATAGACATGGGCGCATGGCGCTACGATGACGCAAACGACTGCTATTACCAGCTTGGCATCTCATACTGTACAAAACCGGCCACAACAACCTATGAGTCGCTTGCAATATTTGTGCCGGGAGCCTACTTCAAAGGGGAAAAGAGGCTAAGCGGCACGTACAAGTGCTCTGTCGTGGATGATGCGACCGTGGGAAGCTTCACCCCTGCCACAGCGCCAGTGCTCATGCCAATCAATTCCTCATTCTTTGAGGGCCAGTCATGTCCTACGGCATATTCCTACGATGGGCTTTCTCGCTATCTTGGTGCTGGATATATCTACGTATACGCAGGCTTTCGTGGCCGTAGCGCAACCGTGGAAAGTGAAAGCAACTCGGAGGATGTGATCTCGGGAGGAGCTCCTTGGGCTGTCGTAGACATGAAGGCGGCCATACGCTACCTGCGCTACAACAAGGACTCACTGCCTTGCGACACGTCGCGCATCTTCGTGTTCGGCTTTGGCGGCGGCGGGGGCATCAGCGCCTGCCTCGGCTCAATGGGTGATGCGAAATTTTATGATGACTACCTGAACTCGATCGGGGCCGCAACGCATGATGGCACAAAGGGGGACAGTCTCTCTGATGCCATCACCGGTTCGGCTTCATGGTGCCCGCTGATCTCCTTTGATGAGGCGGACGCCGGCTATGAGTGGATGATGGGCCAATTCTCCTCGCAGGGACAACGCGCTGACGGCACATGGACGAAGCTCCTGTCCGATGATCTGGCCAATGCATACGGCGACTATGTCAATCAAAT